>JMBX01000054.1_pt1 | contig 27839 bp, 43 predicted proteins | sample 616521 | NCBI WGS metagenome assembly JMBX01 (sample SAMN02727906, study PRJNA239997) | anaerobic digester metagenome | biome: anaerobic digester; isolation source: mesophilic anaerobic digester inoculated with municipal waste water sludge... | place: Germany: Bielefeld University, CeBiTec ...
GAGCTCCATTGGATTTTGAGTCCAACGCGTCTGCCAGTTCCACCACTTCGGCATATCTATTACATGAATTATAATAACATAAATTTTAGAAACAATCAAGGATTTTATTTTCAATTTGTTTACTAGGAAGTACATTTATTGTATACTTATAAATATACAATATTAAATTATTGTATTAATATTAATATTTAAGCATAATATATGAGGAGTGGTATTGTGAGTAGAGATAGATTGATGATCATAGATGGAAATAGTCTATTACATAGAGCTTTTTATGCTCTACCTTTGTTGAAAACTAAAGATGGAGTTTATACCAATGGTGTTTATGGTTTTTTTAACCATGTTATATAAAATCCAAGAAGAATATAGCGTAGATTATATTTGTGTTGCTTTTGACAAGAAAGGTCCTACTTTTAGACATGAAACTTTTGAACAATATAAGGCTAATAGGGAATCTACTCCTAATGAGTTAGCTTTACAATTTCCCATATTGAAAGAAATACTAAAAGCTATGAATATTCATCAAATAGAATTAGAAAGTTATGAAGCAGATGATATTGCAGGGACCCTATCAAAAATAGGTGAAGAAAAAGGTATGGAAATAATGCTAGTTACTGGAGACAGAGATTATCTCCAATTATCTTCAGACAATACAAAGGTTTTATTAACCAAGAAAGGGATTACAGAATTAGAAGAATATGATAGAGATAAGATTATAGAAGAATATGGTATAACTCCAGAACAGCTTATAGATTTAAAAGGGTTAATGGGGGGGGATAAATCAGATAATATACCAGGTGTACCAGGGATTGGTGAAAAAAACAGGTATCAAATTATTGAAGCAATTTGGAACGATAGAAAATATTTATGACAATATAGAAGAAGTAAAAGGTAAGAAAATCAAAGAATCATTAATAGAGCATAAAAATATAGCTTTTTTTTAAGTAAGGAGCTAGGAGAAATAATAAGAAATGTACCCATTCAGTTTTCTATGGAGGAATTAAAAGTAGAAGAGCCAAATTGGGATAAATTAGTAGAACTTTACCAAATGTTTGAATTAAATAGTTTGCTATCTAAAATACCTGATGAAAAATTAAAAAATCAAGAAGAATCCTCTTATGAAGTAAAATATAAAAAAATTATAGGAAATAATTTTAATGATATTATCCAAGAGATTTAAAAAATTCTCATAGTTTTGGTTTTAAATTTTTATTTGAAGATGAGCACTATATATATAGTCCTATATTAGGTGTTGGGATAAAGATTGAAGGTAATTTGCCTTATTATATAGATTTTTCAGAAAACGATATAAATATTTTTGTAAATACTTTTAAAAAAAATATTTTGAATCTAAGGAAATTGAAAAATATGGTCACATGATAAAGGCTGATGTAGTAGGTTTATTGAGACTTAATATTTATATTAGCAATATACAATTTGATACTATGATAGGTGGATATATACTAAATCCAGCTCAATCCAATTATAGTATTAATCAACTAAGTAAAGAATATTTAAATATCTCTTATATAGAAGAAGAAGAACTACTAGGTAAGGGGGAAAAATAAAAAAACTTATAAAGATCTTACCCTTGAAATGAGAGGAGAATATGTTTCCACTGTGTTAGATTTAGTTTACAGAGTTAAGGAACCAATAAGGGAAAAAAATTAAAGAACAAGAAATGGAACATCTATACTATAATGTGGAATTACCTTTAACAGAGGTACTGGCAGAGATGGAATTTAATGGATTTAAGGTAGATTTAGATATATTAAATCAATTAGGGGGGGATGAGTTTGATTCTAAGATTCATAATTTGACAGAGGAAATATATGAGCTAGCAGGAGAAGAGTTCAATATAAATTCACCAAAACAATTAGGAGAAATATTATTCAATAAATTGAAATTACCAGTTATTAAACGAACAAAAACTGGCTATTCAACAGATGTGGAGGTGTTGGATAAATTAAGAGGTCAGCACGATATTATTGAGAAAATACTTAAATATAGACAGTTGGTAAAACTAAAATCTACTTATATAGATGGTCTTATAAATCTAGTAGATGAAAAAAAACCAATAAAATTCATTCTAGTTTTAATCAGACTGTAACTAATACTGGGAGGATATCTAGTACAGAACCTAATTTACAAAATATACCTATAAAGACTGAAGAGGGTAGAAAGATTAGAAAAGCTTTTGTACCCCCCCAGTCAAAAGATTATGTTCTTGTAGACGGTGATTATTCTCAAATAGAATTAAGGGTATTAGCCCATATTTCCAAAGATCCAAAGCTTATGGAAGCTTTTTTTTCATGATGAAGATATTCACACAAAAACTGCTTCTGAAGTATTTGGTATACCAAAAGATGAAGTAACTCCATTAATGAGAAATAGAGCAAAGGCGGTCAATTTTGGTATAGTATATGGAATAAGTGATTATGGTCTTTCTAGGGATTTAAATATATCTAGGAAGGAAGCTAGAGAGTATATAGATAATTATCTAAAAAAACTATAAAATGGTAGATAAATATATGAAGGATATCATAGAGATAGGAAAGAAAAAAAAGGATATGTGGAAACCATATTGAATCGAAGAAGGTATATACCAGAATTAAAATCTAGAAACTTTAATGTAAGGTCTTTTGGAGAAAGGGTTGCTATGAATACCCCCTATTCAAGGTAGTGCTGCTGATATAATAAAGGTAGCCATGGTAGGGGGGGTACATAAGGAGTTAAAGAATAGAAATTTAAAATCTAAATTGATATTGCAAGTTCATGATGAGTTAATTATTGAAACCCATAAAGATGAAATAGAAGAGGTAATACAATTAATGCAAGATATAATGGAGAATTCTATAATCTTAGATGTACCTTTAAAAGTAGAGATTAGTGTAGGAGATAATTGGTATGAAACAAAATAATCCTAAGATTATAGGAATTACTGGTGGTATTGCTACTGGTAAATCTACAGTTACAGATATATTAATAAAAAAAAGGTTATATAGTTATAGATGCTGATAAAATAGCTAGACAAGTAGTAGATATAGGCTTACCTGCCTATGAGGAGGTAGTATCTTATTTTGGGAAAAGTATTTTAAAAGAAGATGGAACAATTGATAGACAAAAACTAGGCAATCAAATATTTTGTGATGAGTCTAGTAGAAAAAAAACTAAATGATATAGTACATCCTTATGTACTTTCGGCTATAAAAAAAAGAATATAGATAAATATATTGGTGAAGAGAAGATTCTATTTCTGGATATACCTTTATTAATAGAAGAGATAGATAAATTCCAAGAACATAAAATTTATTTTGATGAAATATGGTTAATATATGTGGATGAAAAGACCCAACTAAATAGGCTACTTAAAAGGGATGGCATAAACGAGAAAGAAGGGATTTATAAGATCAAAGCCCAGATGCCTATAGATATGAAAAAGGATTATGCTACAAGGATAATAGATAATAGAGGAGATAAAAAAAGCACTTGAAAAACAAATTGATGATATACTGTTTAAAATAATATAATGTGTTGGAGGTTTTATTTTAATATGGCAATTAGTAGATTATTGAAAAAACATATTAATCCTTTTAGCAATTATTTTTATTATATTAATCGCTATAAATATATATTTCAAAATATCCTATCCTCTATCATATATAAATATAATCAAAAAGTATTCAAAACAGTTTGGTGTGGATCCCTATCTAGTAGCTGCTATAATTAATGTAGAGAGTAGTTTTGATAAGGATGCTTTATCTTCCAAAGAAGCTAGAGGACTTATGCAGATTTCCCCCCCTACTACTGGACAATGGGCAGCAGAGAGTTTGTCTTTGGAAGATTTTACGCTAGATATGTTATTTGATCCAGATGTTAATGTGATGATTGGCACATGGTATATAAATATGTTATCCAATGAATTTAACAATAATTTGCAATTAATGTTGGCAGCATATAATGGAGGTAGTGGTAATGTAAATAAGTGGTTAGAGGATAAGGATTATTGTGGAGATGGAGAAAATTTAAAAAAAATACCTTTTAAAGAAACGGAACAATATATAGATAAGGTAATAGAAAATTATGAAACATATAAAAAAAACTATATGATGGTCAATTTGAGAAAACTAATGATGATAAAGGGTCTTACCTTATAGTACTATTTCACAATATTAAAAAAAGTGATTAAAGCTTTTGTAATATATAAATAGGAAAGGGGGGGAGTAAAGTTGAAGTTAAAAAAAATAGTAATTACAATACTTATATTAAGCATTATGATTGCAGTAGTAGGATGCAAAGAAAACCTTCAGGATACTACTATAGATACTTTTGATGCAGACGTACATGCAAAAGTAGAATATGAACCTGAATACGGCGGGGGGGAATTAGTACTCCCTTTGACTACTATAAGGACATTAAATCCTTTAATTAATGAAAATATGAGTTATTATCATTTTAGTAAGCTTATATATGAAGGATTATTTGAATTAGGGGGGGATGATCTAAACATTGTAAACCAGTTAGCTGAAGATTATACATTAAAGGAAGAGGGAAGGGTAGTAAGTATTAAACTAAGAGAGGATGTATTTTGGCATGATGGAGAAAAGTTTACAGCAGATGATGTTGCATTTACGATAAATACTATTAAATATGCTAATGATGATACAAGTTACAAAAAGATGTTTAACAATGCATTAGGAAGTTATAGTCCATTAGATATTCGTAGGATTTTAGATGTACAGATATTGGATGATTACCATATAGATATTATATTTAGTGAAAACTTTGGTCATGGACTGGAAACTTTGACATTTCCCATTTTACCAAAACATAAATTTGTATTGGGAAAAGAAGATAAAAATTCCTATATACAAGCATTAAGTGAGGAAAATTTTGAACCCATAGGTACTGGACCCTACATGTTTGTCGAGTATGATAAACATAAAACCATCTTTCTTAAATCCTATGACAAATATAGGGAAGGAAAACCATATATAGACACCATAATTGGGAAGATATTAGAAGATGAAGAACTGTCTCTAACAGCTTTTGAAACGGGACAAGTCCATGTAACTACTGCTTTGGATGTAGACTGGGAAAATATGATCAGAATAATAGAATTAGAATATTTGAATTTGTATCTCCTAATTATGAGTTTTAGGTTTTAATTTTTCAAATACTATCTTTAATAAAGAAGGTAGCAATAGCTTAAGAAAAGCTTTTGCCTATGGAATAAATAGGCAATCTATAATACAGAGAGTATACTTAGGCCATGGAACTCAGACAGATTTGCCTATTCATCCCAATTCTTGGTTATTGTCAGAGGACTCTAACATATATGGATATAATCCTTCAAAAGCCAAAGAAGAGTTAGAAAAACTAGGTTGGAAGGATATAGATGGAGATGGAATTTATGAAGATGAAGAGGGCAATAAAGTTCAATTAAGGCTTATCACCAATTCATACAATCCATTAAGATTAAAAGTAGCAGATATGGTTGTGGATGATTTAAATAAAATAGGTATTTCTGTAGTTAAAGATTATCCTGAAAGAATACCTGAAAATATAACGGAAGAGATGATTGAAGAACAATGGGAATATGTAAATAATCGTATAATAAAAGGAGATTATGATATAGTTTTGTTAGGATGGCATTTACCCACAATCCCTGAATTGTCTTTTGCTTTTCATTCTAGTCAAATTAAAGGAGGTACTAATTTTATTCGATATAGCAATGAAAAAAATGGATGAAGCTTTAATGGAAGCATTTAGTTCAATAGATAGGGATGATAAGCTAAAAGCTTATAAAAAATTACAATCAGTAATAAACGAAGAATTGCCCTATATAAGTTTGTTTTTTTAAAAATGATGCTTTATTAGTAGATAAAAAGATAATGGGAGATATAGATCCTACTTTTTTTTAATCTGTATAGGAATATTGGGAAATGGTATATACCTAAAGAATTTCAACAGGAGATAGTTGATAAAAATAAAAATATATTATAATATATGTATAACATAAAATTGTAGGAGCAGGACTGGCGGAATTGGCAGACGCACTATCTTGAGGGGGTAGCGGTCAACGACCATACGAGTTCGAATCTCGTGTCCTGCACCACATAATATTAAAAAAATCATATACAGAATGTATATGATTTTTTTTAAATCTATTACAAATTAGGTTATAATAGATTATATTAGAATGTTTTATGAGGATGGTATCAAATGGAAGATAGATCTATTATACATGTAGACATGGATGCTTTTTATGCTCAAATAGAGCAAAGGGATAATCCTAAATTAATTGGCAAACCTGTAATCATTGGAGGAACAAGTTCTAGAGGAGTAGTATCTACTGCATCTTATGAGGCCAGGAAATATGGAGTCCATTCAGCAATGCCTATAAAAGCGGCAAAAAACTTTGTCCAGAAGGGATATATCTACCAGTAAATATGAAAAAAATATAAAGAAGTTTCTAAAAATATTCATGGCATATTTACAAAATATACTAATGTATATGAACCTATCTCCATTGATGAGGCTTTTTTTTAGATGTAACAGGTAAAGAGGCTTTAGAAATTGCTAAAAGTATAAAAAAAGGATATAAGAGATAAATTAAGACTTACAGCATCAGTAGGCATATCTATAAATAAATTTTTAGCAAAATTAGCTTCAGAAGTAAACAAACCAGATGGTTTAACTATTATAGAAAAAGATGAAATCCTATCCTTTCTGCGACCATTACCTATTACAAAGATATGGGGAGTAGGTCCTAAAATGGAAAGGGAGTTAAATAAATTAGGGATATATTATATTGAAGATGTGCAAAACTATGATGTAGAAGTACTAGTATCTATATTTGGAAAACGGGGTAAAGAATTGTACGAATTTTCTTACGGTATAGATAACAGACCAGTGGAACCACGTATTGCGAATCAATCTATAGGGGAAGAGGAAACTTTTTTTGAAAGATATATATGATATGGAAATGTTACTTGATACATTAAATGATTACTCTTTTAATCTTTCAAAAAAAACTTAAAGAAAATAGATATTTGGCTAGGACCATATGTGTAAAGATAAAATATAGCGATTTTACCATAGAGACTAGGAGTATGACACTAAATATTCCTACAAATGATGAAAAGATGATATATAAAACTGCCAAATATATACTACTAAATAAGTTTAATATAAATAGAGAAGTTAGACTTATTGGTCTTACCCTTTCAAATTTAATATATCCTGATGATCCAATACAGTTAAGTATGAACATATAAAGAAAGCACAATGTTTGGTATTTAACAATCTTTCGCATATATACCCATATAATGGTAAAATGAAAAAAACATAAACAAGTATCTAATCTTGAATATTTTAGTGTATAAGCAGTTTATAGCCAAATTTTATCCCTAATAAATAGTATCGTTAAAAATATCTCAATACGTCTATGGGGTATACATATACCCAAAATAATGTTATAATAAACAGTGAGTAAGCCCTTTGGGCTTATTTATAATGTATAATGATAGCATTTTATATATTTAAAACTCGTAAGACAAAAGAAGCTTAATTAAAAGCTAAATAATTAAAGAATAGAGAAAACGAGGTGGAAAAGATGAATTTAAAAAGTCTTACTTTTAAAGGCGGGGGGGTCAATGTACCAGGTCACAAAGAAATGACTGAGAATCTGCCAATAAAAAGAGCAGTAGAACCTGCCGTTGTAACTATTCCTTTACACCAACATACTGGTGCTCCTTGTGAGGCATTGGTAAAAGTGGGGGGGATAGGGTTAAAGTAGGCCAAAAAAATTGGCCAGTCAGATGCTTTTGTTTCGGCACCAGTTCATTCATCTGTTTCTGGTATTGTAAAAAGCATTACACCAATGGCTATACCTACTGGATTAATTGTAGATTGTATAGTCATAGAATCTGATGGGAAAGGAGAATTAGATGAACCTATCACTGAACCAAAGGATTTAGAAGAATTAACCTCTGATGAAATAATCCAGATAATAAGAGAAGCAGGTATAACAGGAATGGGAGGAGCTGGATTTCCTACTCATGTAAAATTATCTCCACCATCAGGGAAAAAAAATTGATACAATTATAATAAATGGAGCTGAATGTGAACCATATATAACAGCAGATCACAGAAATATGGTGGAAGAACCTGAAAAAAATAGTATTTGGCTTGAAGGTAATAATGAAAGCAGTGAAAGTAGAAAAGGGAATTATTGCTATAGAAGAAAACAAGCTTGATGCAATATCAGCTTTAATAGAAGCTAGCAAAGATGAACCTAATATCACTGTTATTCCTTTAAAGGTGAAATATCCTCAAGGGGGGGATGAAAAGAGATTGATAGATGCAACCTTAAATAGGCAAGTACCTTCCGGAGGTCTCCCTATGGATGTGGGCGCTATAGTTTGTAATATATCCACTACTAAAGCAATTGCTGAAGCGGTACAAATGGGAAAACCTTTATATGAAAGAGTAGTGACTGTTACAGGAAATGGTATTAAGGAACCTAAGAATTTAATTGTAAAAATAGGGACTAGCTTTAAAGATGTAATAGCACAATGTGGAGGATTTACTGAAGATGCTCCTGGTAAGATAATTATGGGAGGACCTATGATGGGAATAAGTCAATTTTCAATAGATGTACCTGTTATCAAGGGAACAGGGAGCATACTAGTATTGACGGAAGAAGAAGCAAAACCAGTAAAGGTTTCACCTTGCATAAAATGTGGCAAATGTCTTGAGGTATGTCCAGTGAAATTACAGCCATTGTATTTAAGTACATTTTCATTAAAAGGAAGATTTGATAAGGCTGAAGAATTTCATGCCCTTGATTGTGTAGAATGTGGAGCATGCTCATATATATGTCCAGCTAAAAGGCCATTGGTTGAATCTATTAGGATAGCCAAAAAAAGAAATAATTACAAAAAGAAAAAAAGCTAATTAGATAGGAGGATATGAAATGGATAGTAAAGGAATAAATATTTCTAAAACTGAAGAATTAGTTTTAGAAAACAAGTTATTAGTTTCTTCATCTCCTCATATGAGATCGAATGAATCTGTACAGAGGATTATGCTCGATGTAATAATAGCCTTAGTACCAGCAATGATAGGTAGTGTGTATTTTTTTGGTATAAACGCACTAAAGTTAATTTTAATTTCAGTTGCTTCGTCGGTGTTATTTGAAGCATTGATTCAAAAGGCTTTTAAAAGGGAAGTTACTATAAATGATTTATCAGCTGTTATAACGGGAATTTTAATTGCCTTTAATTTGCCGGCTAGTGCACCATGGTGGTTGCCTATAGTGGGGTCTGCCTTTGCTATTATCATAGTAAAGCAGTTTTTGGAGGATTAGGTTCTAATTTTATGAATCCAGCTTTAGCAGCTAGAGCTATGCTTCTAACCTCATGGCCTAGCCATATGTCTACATTTACTGGAACGAGACCAGATGTAGTAGCCTCAGCTACACCTTTAGCTATAATGAAATATGGTATGGCAACAGATGGAGCTGCTTCGGCAACAGTTGAAGCTGCAACTTCAGCTTCTCAAGGGGCTGGGGGTAGAATTACCTATGCTTATGGATATGTTCGTAGGGAATATTCCTGGGGCTATAGGAGAGACATCTGCCTTATTGTTACTAATAGGAGCAGTATATTTAATAATAAGACAAGTTATTGACTGGAGAGTACCAGTATTCTATATTGGAACAACTTTTATAATGTTAGTATTATTAGGAGTTGAGACTGAATTTTTACCTTATCATATATTAGGTGGAGGTCTAATTCTTGGAGCTTTTTATATGGCTACAGATTATGCTTCGTCGCCAGTAACACCCATGGGTAGAATTATATTTGGCATTGGAGCGGGGATACTTACTGCAATTATTAGAGTAAAAGGTGGGTATCCAGAAGGAGTATCTTATTCAATTTTGCTTATGAATGTGGCAACTCCAATAATAAATAAATACACAAGCCCTAAAGTATTTGGGGAGGTGAAGTAAATGAATGAGACGTTAAAACTAGGTTTAATATTATTTATAATAACAGCTATTTCTGCTTCTGTTTTGGCAGTTTCAAATAATATAACTGCACCTAAAATAGCAGAAGCTGATAAATTGGCAGATCAGAAAGCTAAGACAGAAATACTACCTCAAGGAGAAGATTTTAGACCATTAGATGAAGAAAGAGTTAATGAAATAAAGAAAGAATACCCCCCCAATGTACTTGAAATATTTGAAGCTTATAAGGGCGAAAATTTAGTGGGTTATACCATAAAAAAATGTAGTAAAAGGCTATGGTGGAGACATAGAAATTATGACTGGTATATCAACAGAAGGTAAAATTACAGGAATTAAGGTGTTAAATCATTCAGAAACCCCCCCTGGGCTTGGAGAAAATGCTACTAAATCATATTTTTCAGATTCCTTTAGGGATAAACCTGTAGACGAGGAACTAGTATCAGCCAAAGAGCCAAAAGGGGGGGATAATGAAGTTCAAGCTTTAACAAGTGCCACCACTACTACTAATGCAGTACTAGATGGCGTTAATTCTGCTCGTGAAATATACAATTCTAAATTGGCTGATTAGATAATTGTTGGAGGTGTAAATAGTGAAATTATCCAAGATTTTTTTATAATGGATTTATAAAGGAGAATCCTATATTTGTACAATTAATAGGTATGTGTTCAGTACTTGCGGTAACAACTTCTGCTATTAATGGCTTGGCTATGGGATTGGCAGTTACGGGGGGGTATTAGTTGGTTCAAATTTAGTAATATCTCTTCTTAGAAAAGTAATACCGGAAAAAATTCGTATACCTGCTTTTGTGGTGGTTATAGCTACGTTTGTTACTATAGTAGAGATGTTTATGAAAGCATATACTCAGGATCTATACAATGCATTAGGTATTTTTATACCATTAATAGTGGTCAACTGCATTATATTAGCAAGGGCAGAAGCTTTTGCATCTAAAAACGGAGTATTAGCTTCAATAGTTGACGGATTAGGAATGGGACTTGGGTATACATTGGCTTTATTAATATTAGGAAGTTTAAGAGAAATATTAGGAGCTGGTAGTATATTTGGGAAACAGTTATTTAGTCCTTCTTTTGAACCGGCATTGATTTTTATCATGCCTCCAGGAGCCTTTATACTGTTGGGGGGGATACTGATAGCTATTTTTAATACCATAAGGAAGAAAAAAAGCTACTACAGAATCTAATTAGAGGGAGGAAAGAAAATGAGTATATTCACTATATTGATAAGTACTATATTTGTTAACAACTTTGTATTGGCTAGGTTCTTAGGAATATGTCCCTTTTTAGGGGGGGTATCCAATAAAACAGAAACTGCAACAGGTATGAGTATTGCTGTAACTTTTGTAGTTACTTTATCATCTATAATCACTTATGGTATTCAAAAAGGTCTTTTAGAGCCATTTGGTTTAGAATATCTTCAAACTATTGTATTCATACTGGTTATTGCAGCATTGGTTCAATTTGTAGAAATGGTAATGAAGAAAACCAGTCCAACCCTATATAGTGCATTAGGAGTCTATCTTCCATTGATAACTACGAACTGTGTAGTGTTAGGAGTTGCAATACTAAATATACAAGAAGGCTACAATTTAGTTCAGACTATATTTAATGCTGTAGGGGGGGCATCTATTGGATTTGGATTAGCTTTAGTGTTAATTTCTGGAGTTAGGGAAGAATTGGAGTTTAATGATGTACCAGAAGCCTTGGAAGGATTTCCCATTGCATTGATAACTGCAGGGTTAATGTCCATTGCCTTTTTAGGATTTAATGGATTAGTTTAGGAGGTGGAGCGATGAGCATTGTATATCCAATAACCATATTAGGAGGACTAGGATTATTATTCGGAGTAGGTTTATCCTTAGCTTCTAAGGTGTTTTCAATAGAAAGAGATCCAAGGATTGATGAAGTTAGAAAAGCTTTACCTGGTGCTAATTGTGGTGCTTGTGGTTATCCTGGCTGTGATGGATTAGCATCGGCAATTGTTGCAGGAGAAGCACCTGTAAATGCTTGTAGTGTTGGTGGAGCACCAGTAGCTGAAGTGGTGGCAGATATTATGGGGGGGTTAATGTGGCAGAGAGTACAAGATATGTTGCAACTGTACTTTGCCAAGGGGGGGATTGTGACAAGGCTAAAGAAAAATATATCTATGATGGAATTCAAGATTGTAGAGCCAGAATATATTAGCAGGGGGGGTAGCAAATCTTGTTCATACGGTTGTTTAGGTTGTGGTACCTGTAAAGATGTTTGTGAATTTGATGCCATTCAAATTCTAGATGGAATTGCTGTTATAGATAAGGAAAAATGTACATCTTGTAAAAAGTGTATAAGTGCATGTCCAAAGGGAATTATAGAGCTAATACCCTATGAACAAGAAGTAATTGTAAAATGCAATAGTAACGATTCAGGTAAGGTAGTTAGAGAAAATTGTAGTATTGGATGTATTGGTTGTAGAATTTGTGTTAGAAATTGCCCTGAAGAAGCATTTATATTTGAAAACAATCTAGCTAAAATCGATTATGAAAAATGTATAAATTGTGGTATTTGTGCAGAAAAATGTCCCACCAAGGCTATTTGGACAAGTTTAGAACTAGAAAAAGCGGTAAATCAGTAATTAGAGCCTATATTTAGGCTCTTTTATTTTTTTTAAAATTTAATCTATAATATTATGATAGGTATTGTTTGAGATTTATAAAGCTTGATTTTAGATGTTTATTGGAATATAATTCTAACTTGTAAATAAAAATTATAAATGATAAACTAATTATGATATATGTAAAATTAATACCTAAAATTAAAGGGTGAATATGTTGACAAAAGGGGATAAATATCTGATAATTTTTATTATAATAATTAGCCTATTATCGTTAGTATTTATAAATAAATCTGCTTTACATTATGGAAAGAAATATGTAAGTATTCAAGTAGATGGAGAAGAGTTTAAAAGGATAATATTTGATAAAACTGTGATAGGCAAGACTATTCCCATCAAAACAGAATTTGGTTATAATTTGATAGAAATTGGAGATGAAAAGGTAAGGGTAATTGAGGCTGATTGCCCTGATCAACTAGATGTAAAACAAGGCTATATATCTAAAGTAGGTGAAGTTATAGTATGCTTACCAAATAGATTGGTAATTGAGATCAAGGGTTTAGATGAAAAAAAAGGGATGTAGACTATATAAGCCATTAAAGGTGGAATACAATTATGAAAGGATTACAAAAGTTAATTTTTTTTATCTTTATTAGTGTCTATTGGATTAGCCTTAGGGATTATTGAATCTATGATGCCAGTGCCTTTTGTAGCGCCAGGTGCAAAATTAGGGTTATCAAATATGGTCATATTAATTACATTAGCATTATTTGGTTTTAGAGAAGCTATGACAGTGGGAGTTCTTAAATCTATAGTATTTACCTTGGTTGTAGGGAGTGTTTCAAGCCTTTTTTTATAGCTTATCTGGTTCCATATTAAGCTGTTTTACCATGTATATAGTATATAAGTATTTTTCAAAAACCTTTAGTCTAATAGGGGTTAGTATATTTGGAGCAGTAGCTCATAATTTTGCTCAGGTGTTAGTAGCTAGTATTATGATGAATAATATAAGGATATTTAGCTATTTACCTATACTCTTGTTGATAAGCCTTTTTACAGGATATTTTGTGGGGTTAACATCCAAGTTTGCGATTAAAAACTTAAAGAAAACTTTTAAAACTATATTTTTTTTAAAGTATAAGGTGATACAATGGATACTATAGTACTTGCATCTTCTTCTCCTAGGAGAAAGGAGCTTTTAGAAAAATATAATATTGAACCTATTATAGTAAAGGCTAATGTTTCTGAGAAGGTACATTCCAATGAAACAGTTGAACAAATAACTATGGCGTTGGCTTTTGAAAAGGCAAATCAAATAATAGATAAATTTTCTAATGGAGAAATAATCATAGGTGCAGATACTATTGTAGCTTGTGATAATAAAATTCTTGGGAAACCAAAGGATGAACATGAGGCTTTTAATATGCTTAAACTATTAAGCGATAGAGAGCATGAAGTTTTAACAGGCATTAGTATTATAAAAACAAATACTAATATAAAGATTATCGATTATGAAAAAAACCATAGTTAAATTTAGAAAACTTAGTGATGAAAAGATAAGAAATTATATTAAGACTAAAGAGTATGTAGACAAAGCAGGAGCCTATGGCATACAAGGATTAGGAGGAGTATTAGTAGAATGGATTAAAGGTTGTTATTTTAATGTTGTAGGTTTACCTATATATAAACTAGACATTTTATTAGAAAGGCATTTTGACATAAGCTTACTATAATAAAGTGTGGTGAAAAATATGGATATAAATAGAAGTTATACCATAAAGGATCTTCCCCCCCTAAATGAAAGGCCTAGGGAAAAGTTATACAAATATGGGGGTAAAATCCTTATCTAATGCAGAGCTAATTGCAGTAATCATAAGGACTGGGTATGGGGAGGATACAGCTATAGATTTAGCTAATAGAATACTTAGTATGGATAATAGTGGAATAAGTTATCTATCCCATGCTACAGTTGAGGAACTAACAAGTATAAGAGGAATTGGCAATTGTAAAGCTGCTCAAATAATAGCAGCTATAGAACTAGGAAAAAGAATATCTAGATATGGTGGAGAAGACAAAATAAAGGTGGATTCACCAATGGTACTGGCTCAATTGCTCATGGAAGAGATGAGGTACTTAAACAAAGAACACTTCAAAATAGCTATTTTAGATACAAAAAAAACCAGATTATAAGTATTGAAAATATATCTATAGGTAATTTAAATGCCTCCATAGTACACCCACGAGAAGTTTTCAATATAGCGATTAAACGTAATGCCAATTCAATTATATTAGTACATAATCACCCTAGTGGTGATCCAACACCAAGTACAGAGGATATAAATATTACTCATAGACTTATAGACGCAGGAAATATAATTGGAATTAAAGTTTTAGATCATATTATAATTGGTGATAATAAGTATATAAGCTTTAAACAAAGAAATATTATTTAGTTTATAGAAAGGAAGGAGCAAATTATATGGGAATATTTAGTGCATTTACAAAGGACATGGGGGATTGATCTTGGAACAGCTAATACATTAGTTTACATTAAAGGAAAAGATATAGTGATTAGAGAACCTTCTGTAGTTGCAATTCAGACTAATACTAAACAGGTTTTAGCTGTTGGTGAGGAAGCAAAGAAAATGATAGGTAGAACTCCAGGCAATATTGTTGCAATTAGACCATTGAGGGATGGAGTTATTGCCGATTTTGATATAACTCAAAGTATGCTTAAATATTTTATAAAAAGAGCAGCTCAAAGGCGTTCCTTGTTTCAACCAAGGGTAGTGGTTTGTGTTCCAAGTGGGGGGGTTACTGAAGTTGAAAAAAAAGAGCTGTAGAAGAAGCTGCTATACATGCTGGTGCAAGAGATGCTTATTTAATAGAAGAACCTATGGCTGCAGCTATTGGTGCTGGATTACCTGTACATGAAGCAACAGGTAGTCTTATAGTAGATATTGGAGGAGGAACAACAGAAGTAGCTGTTATATCTTTAGGAGGAATAGTTACAAGTAAGTCTATTAGAGTTGGTGGTGACGAATTAGACGAAGCTATTGTTAGCTATATTAAAAAGAATATAGTTTGATGATTGGAGAGCGGACAGCAGAAGAGGTAAAAATTACCATTGGCTCTGCAAATGTAAAAGCAAAAGAATCTAAAATGAATATTAGAGGCAGAGATTTAATATCTGGATTACCAAAGACTATAGTTGTTACGTCTAAAGAAATATACGAAGCAATGAAAGAACCTATTTACAATATAGTAGATGCCATTAAATCCACATTGGAAAAAAAACCCCCCCTCCTGAATTAGCTGCTGATATAATGGAACAGGGAATAATGCTTACAGGTGGCGGAGCATTACTTGATGGAATTGATCTATTAATAAAAAGTGAAACAGGTATGCCAGTTCATATAGCAGAAAATCCCTTAGACTGTGTTGCTATAGGTACTGGAAAAGCTTTAGAAAGCATTGAGGTGTTGAAAAAAACTGTATCCAATAATAAGAGAATGGGTTAATAGGTGATATTATGTTTTTCTTAAGGAAATATAAAAACAGAATGATAGTGACTATAGTTGCTATCATTCTGATTATTATTATAGGTGTAACCAGTACCGAAAGAATGTCTTTAACAAAGATTGAAAAAGTAATAGGAAATATATTTACACCAATTGAAAAATTTTTTTTATAATATTAGTAAAAAGACATCGGACTTTTTTTGTATCCATTAAAGATATATCCAATATAAAGGCAGAAAATGAAGAATTAAAAAAAAGAGTTAAAGAATTAGAAGAACTAAATAGAAGGTATGAAGACATAATTGGGAAATCCGATTATCTAAAAAAAACGAAGCAGAGCTTTTGAGGAAAACTGATTATAATATAATATCAGCTCAAGTTATAGGCAAAGAACCAGGTAATTGGTTTGATAGATTTGTAATCGACAAAGGTTTAAAAGATGGTATAAAAAAAGGAGATACAGTTATACAAGCTGTAGAAACAGAAGAAGGTATAGTGGAAGAAGGCATAGTAGGTAGAATTGCTGAGGTAGGAGATAATTGGGCGAAGGTTATATCCATAGTTGACGAAAACAGTAAGATATCATTTAAAGTAATTAGAACTCAAGATGGTGGCGTAATCTCTGGTAATATCGATGGTAGACTAAGTGGATATTTATTTGATACAAAAGCAGATGTGATGAAAGGAGACAAGCTTTTTACATCTGGACTTGGAGGCACTTACGTAAAAGACCTATATATAGGCGAAATAAAGGATGTAGTTAAGAAGGATGAGGATTTAATGAAGCACATATATGTGGAGCCAGCGGTTAATTTTAAAAAAATTATTTAAGGTTTTCATTATATCCAAGTAAAGGATTGGAGGATACCATTGGAGATTATAGTAATGGCATTGATAATCATAGGCAATTTCATATTGCAAAGCACCGTATTCTCCCAAATAAGCATTTTTGGTGTAGTGCCAAATACAGGTCTTATTATTATAGTTACTATAGCACTACTAAAGGGTAGAAGGATTGGTGGTGTAGTAGGTTTACTTGTAGGTCTGTTACAAGATATAATTTTTAGCCCTGTAATAGGAGTTAATGGGTTTATATATTTTTTTTATTGGATATTTTGTTGGCATGAGTGAAGATAAATTATCTAAAGATAATCTGTTGATACCCTTTATTATAACAGGGGGGGTATCCACTATAGCTTATCATGTATTCTATTATATTTTCATGTATTTTTAGGTTATAGTATATATTTTACTGTCTTTTTAAAGAGGTAGTAATATTGGAAATTTTATATAATAGCTTCATATCCATTTTTATATATAAATGGTTTTCCAAAATATTTGTCATTCCTTCAATTAGATTTAGAAGGAGATAGGGGGTGAACAATTTGAAATTTCTGGAAAAGTTAAAAAAATCGATATAATATATTAATTATGATATTAATTGTAATGCTTTTAACCCTTTCCTTTAGATTAGCAACTTTAACAATCGTTCAAGGGGGGGATTACTATAGGGATATTTCAGACAACAAAAGGCTTAAAGAAATATATATTACTGCACCAAGAGGTGAGATACGGGATAGACATGGAAGATTATTAGCAGGGAATAAGCCTAGTTTTACAGTACAGTTGTTGAAGGATGAGATAAATATAAAAGATAAGGAGAGTACCAATGAGACATTGTTAGCATTAGCTAGATTACTAGAAGAAGATGGGGTAGATTATGTAGATGATTTTCCTATAGAATTCAATATATTTAAATTTGTTGATGAGGGACAATATATATCAGAAAATATGACTCCAGAGGATAAGGTTATCGATATTATAATTGAGAACCACCTATTATCTTCCATTTTAGATACCTATTATGTTCATCCTGATTATGAGGAACATTTTCAATTTATAACTATAAACAAAGCCATAAATGCCCTTGAAAGTAAGGGTATGGATATACCAGTAGTGACTGAATTGAATTCTGGTGGATTAGATATAAAATTTGATGAAACTAAGGATATAGATATATGGAAAAGCCAATATAATATTGGTAAGGAAACAACACCTAAAGAAGCAATAATAAGTCTTATCAATGGAGATAAAAATATTATTAGGAAAATAATTGATCATTCTATTTCTAGAGAATTGGTATTTAATATATTACAAGAGAGAAATTTAAGTCAAGGATTGATATTAGAAGAGTATTCTATAACCTATGATGAGGAACATCTACAACAAAAAAAGAAATTTGATGAAAGATTTTAATACTATTACTTTTGATACGAAAGCTAAAGATGATTTTGTGACTATTGTTACATCTACTTCGTTAAAAGACTTATTAGAAAAAGTAGTAGATCAAGAAGATGAAAAGGGAAATCTCATAAAAGTAGTACCAGGGAAATTGTTAATCGAAGAAATTGAACAGAAAGGGTTAAGTTCACCAGTAGATATAGAAATAAATGAGGAAAACAATACAGTATTATATGTCCACAAGGATAAGAAATTATCTTCAAAAGAAAATCCTGTAGATACTTTAATTGATTTTGCTAAAGAGAAGGATTTACTTAAGGATTTTATTACAGATGATAGAATTAAAGGAATAGCTCAAGAGACTATATTAGAAAATGGAATTAATCCTAAAATATCCATATCAAAATGGGAATATGTGTCTTTAGTTAATAAGAAAGAATGGTTTGACAAGTATAAGGTTCCAAAGGATAAAAATGCTGAGGAAACATTTTTGTATCTAAAGGAATTCTTTGAAATAGATGAAGATTTAAGCAAATACGAAGCTAGAACTATTATGTCTTTATATGATCAATTAGATAAACAAGGGCATAGGGCATATCAACCTATTAATATTGCTTATGGCATAAGGGATTCAACAGTAGCTAAAATAGAAGAAGGCATGATGGAGGTGCCTGGCATACAGGTATCTATAGAACCAGTAAGATACTATCCTCAAGGAGAACTAGCAGCCCATCTACTAGGGTATTTAGGAAAGATTTCCCAACCGTCGGAGATTGAAAAGTATGTCAATGAGAAAAAAAATACTCTCCTAATGACATAATAGGGAAGACTGGAATTGAAGAAAAGTTTGAAGATGAACTTAGGGGGGTACATCTGGAGTAAAAAGGGTAGAAGTGGATGTATATGGCAATACTACCAATGTAATTGAGGAAGAACAAGCTGTGCCAGGAAACAATTTATATTTGACTATTGATTCAAAATTACAGAAAGTAGCAGAAGATTCTTTAAAACATGCATTAGAAGAAATTCAAAAAGGTGGGGGGGAATTTAAAAGTCAATGGGGGGGTAATTATAAATTTGGAATCAATAAGAAAAAGGGAAGACCATATATAAATGCTACATCTGGCTCAGTAGTAGCAATAGATGTTAAAACTGGAGAATTATTAGCATTAGCTAATTATCCTGCATATGATCCTAATTTGTTTTCTACAGGTATTTCTAATACCGATTGGGTTTCATTGTTCCCAGAAAACGAAGAGGATCCATTGGCACCAAGGCCACTTTATAATATTGCAATACAAACTGCAATTCAGCCAGGCTCAACTTTTAAAATGGTAACAGCCCTAGCGGCATTGGAAAAGGGACTTAGTCCTGATAAAACCATTAGAGATATGGGTTATGTAGATATAGGAACGGAAAGATTTGGCTGCTGGATTTGGCATTCTCACAGGGGTACTCATGGTTCAGTAAATCTATATGAAGCTCTTAGGGATTCTTGTAATTATTATTTTTATTCCTTGGCATTTGGAAAGAATCCAAGAACTGGAGAAGCTATAGGAGTAAAAATAGATATAGAGGATATAGCTAATATGTCAAAACAACTTGGTTTAAATGATAAAACTGGAATTGAAATAGATATTCCCAACGAGGTGGCTGGAGGAGTGCCAGATCCTCAGAGAAAGATGATGATTACTAAATCCATGTTAAAAAGGTATTTAAACAATAACATTAGGAGCTATATAAAAGAAGATGTAAAATTAAAAGATGAAGAAATAGCAGAAAAAAATTGATGAAATAGTAAGCTGGATTGAAGAGCCAGAATTAATGACTAGAAATGAAGTAATTAGAAGACTTGATGAAATGGGTATATATCCAGAAAAGGTGCTTCCTGGAGATAGGAATGGATTGGCTGATAAAATAAAATTTGATTATATAAACCAGGCTAGTTGGAATATTACCGATACATTAAATGTGGTAATTGGACAAGGTCAAAATTCCTATACACCAATTCAAATGGCTAATTTTATTGCTACTATTTCTAATGGTGGATATAGACATAAAGTTACCGCCATAGACAATATTAAGAATTTCGATAACTCTAAGGTGATCATGAAAGGGGGGGATACAGAGCCAGAAAGGATTCAATTAAATAATTATGAAAATTTAGAATATGTAAAATTAGGAATGAAAAAAAGTATCCACTGAAGGTACAGCTAGAAGTTTATTTCAAAATTTCCCTGTTACGGTAGCTTCTAAAACAGGAACAGCCCAAAAAAAAGTGGAATAAATCCTGCAACAGGTGACACTTATGATGATTATGCTTGGTTTGTTGCTTTTGCACCCTATGAGGATCCTGAAATAGCAGTAGCTGTAGTATTATTCCAAGGAGGTAGCGGAGGATATGCTGGTCCTATTGCTAGGGAAGTTATAGCTGAATACCTTGGGTTTAATAATGTAGATAAAAAGGGGGCATTGCCCTTTGAAATTGAATTGGCAAGGTAGAACCTTCCAATTCAATTTTTCAAATAAGAAGGATTTTTAAAAGTATATGGAGAATATATATAGGGAATGATGGAGGTAGCATAAGTGAAGGAAGGATTAGTTAGCTTTAAAGGCATTAAGGAAGGAATATATATATATATTAAAGATGGTGATTTTCAAGATATATTAGATGAGTTGGAAGAAAAACTAAAAGATAGTTTAGACTTTTATAAGGAGGCAAATTTTTTTAGGAATTAAAGCAGAAAATTTAAAACAAAGCCAAATTATTGAATTATTATACTTGATGAAGTATAGATATGACTTACATATAGCTAATGAGGGTTTATTAGAGCATATGGAGATCTCAGAATATTATACTGGTATAAAGGAGGGAATGACAAAGTTTATACATTCCACTATAAGATCAGGTCAAGTTATAGAATATGATGGGAATATAGTTATTATAGGCGATGTAAATCCAGGAGCATTGATCAAAGCTAAAGGAAATATTATTATACTGGGAACTATTAGGGGGGGAGTGGCTCATGCTGGAATAGATGGGAATAAAGATGCAATAGTTGCTGCATATGATTTGAGGCCAACTCAATTGAGAATTGCCAATATAATTGGCAGAAAGCCAGATGAGGAAACTTTAACTTCAGGTATACCTGAAGTTGCTAAAATAAAGGATGGGGGGGAAGTCTATATAGAACCATATTTACCGAATAAATAAGAATAGGAGGAAGAATAATATGGGCAAAGCTATTGTAATAACATCAGGTAAAGGTGGAGTAGGAAAGACTACCGCAACAGCTAATATAGGCACTGGATTAGCCGTATTAGGGAATAAGGTTGTAGTAGTAGATACGGATATTGGTCTTAGAAATTTAGATGTGGTGATGGGGGGGTTAGAAAATAGAATAGTATATGATATAGTAGATGTAGTAGAAAAAACCTGTAGATTAAAACAAGGGCTAATTAGGGATAAAAGATATGAGGGATTGTTTTTGTTACCAGCAGCTCAAACAAAGGACAAGACAGCTATAAAGCCGGAACAGATGTTGGAGCTAGTCAATCAATTAAAAGAAGAATTTGACTACATAATTATTGATTCCCCAGCTGGAATTGAACAAGGTTTTCAAAACTCCATTGCTGGAGCAGATGAAGCTTATATAGTGACTACGCCAGAAATTGCAGCTGTAAGGGATGCAGATAGGGTCATTGGTCTTTTAGAAGCTAATGGTATAAACAGTCCTAAATTGATAATTAATAGAATAAGGCAAGATATGGTTAAAAGAGGAGATATGATGAATGTAGAGGATATTGTAGATATTTTAGCTATAGAACTGCTGGGCATAGTTCCTGATGATGAAGCTATAGTCATTTCTACTAACAAAGGAGAACCTGTAGTTGCTGAAGATAATCCTTTGTCAGCAAAGGCTTTTAAGAATATTTGTAGGAGAATTTTAGGAGAGGAAGTAGATTTACTTAATTTAGAAAATGATGAAGGAAAGTTTAGCAAGTTGATAAAATTACTTTTTAGTAAGTAAAGGGGGAATAACCTTGGATTTTTTTTAAAATGTTTGGAAAGGACAATAAACAAAGCAAGGATGTAGCTAAAGAAAGGTTAAAATTAGTATTAGTCCATGATAGATCCGATCTATCTCCCAAATTTTAGAGATGATAGAAGGAGATATTATAAGGGTTATTAAAGAATATGCAGAAATCGATGAGGAAGGATTGGATATAAAACTTACTAGGATGAAAAGGGAAACGGATAATATGCCTATGTCAGCATTGGTAGCTAATATCCCTATAGTAAAGATAAAGGATAATATAGAATAGGAATATGTGAAAAAAAATACAAAACATACCAAGTATGTTAAATATCAAACAAACCTTGTATTTATTGTGAAAATTATATATAATTATATTCGGGTTCTTACTTACCTAATTATAATTTTTTGGAGGGATACAAATGAGGAAAAGATTAGGACTAATGATCTTAATTGTAGCCTTGGTTACTGTATTTTTTTTACAGGCTGTGGGAAAAATGACACAGAACCTGCTAGTGACCAATCAAGTGATGTAGCTACAGGTGATTTACAAGATGGAAATTATTTAGTAAAGATGCCTGTAAGTGATCATGGTAACTATCCAATGGCTAAAATGGAAGTAAAGGATGGAGAAATTGTTTCATTTGAATATGTTGAGATTCTTGCAACTTCAGGAGAAGAGAAGAATGAAGACAATTACAACTATCCAGAAGGTTTAGAAGTAATCAAAAACCTTAATGAACAATTTAACGAAAAGAAAGATTTAGATGAAGTAGACTTTGATGCAGTGTCTGGAGCTACTCATACCAAAGAAAACTTTAAAAACATAGTAAATGAGTTATTAGCTAAGGCTGCAAAAGGTGAAGTATATGAACCAGTTTATAAGGATGGAAAATATACCGCAAAAGCAGACGAAGAAAGTCATGGATGGCTAGCAGAAGTAGTAGTTGTAGTAAGAGATGGTCAAATCGTAGGAGTAGATTACTTTGAAGTTGCAGTAGAGGATATGGAAAGCAATAAAGTAGTATTCGATGAGGATAAAAAACCTGTTATGGGTGATGATGGTAAACCTGAAACAGAACCAGTAGAAGTAAAAGCAGGGGGGGATAGAAAATCCGTTGATAACTATGCCTACTTAGATTCCTTTGAAGTAATAAAGCAAGTTCAAAAACAAATAATAGACAATAATGGGACAGAAAATTTAGATTTAGATGGTATTACAGGTGCAACAAATACTAGGGATACTATGATCGAATTAGTGGAAAAAGCATTAGAAGGTGCAAAGTAATATAAAGTGATGTAAACAAAACCCTAACAATTATTGTTAGGGTTTTTCTAAATAAACTTAAGAAGAGGAGGGAAAACATGGGTTTTAAAAAAAACATTATAATATATAGTATTTATATTTATAATTCTATCAATGACTGGCTGTACAGATAACCAATCCCAATCCCTCACCAGGACAGAATTTTGATGGATACGGTTATTAATTTAAAGGTATATGATAAACAAGATAAAAAAGCAATGGATATGGCTGTAGATAGATTAAAAGAGATTGAAAAAAAGAATGAGTATTACCATTTCTAATAGCGATGTAAGTAATGTAAATAAAAATGCTGGGATAAAACCTGTACAAGTCCATGAAGATGTATATTATGTTATAGAAAAGGCAAAGTATTTTGCAGAATTATCCCATGGTGCTTATGAGCCTACTATTGGGCCATTGGTAGAGCTATGGAATATTACTGGTAGTGAAGAAAAGGAAAGGGATTTTATACCTACAGAGGAAGAAATAAAGGAAAAAAATGAAGTTAGTTGATTACAATGATTTGGAATTAATGGAAGATAACTATGTATATTTAAAAAGAAAAGGCATGAAATTGGATTTAGGTGGTATAGTTAAAGGTTATGCAGCTGATGAAGTTAAAAGGATTTTTGAAGAGAATGGCGTAAAATCCGCTATTATTGATTTAGGAGGAAATATTTACGCTCTAGGAGAAAAATCTGATGGGGGGGAACCTTGGAGAATAGGGATTCAAGATCCTTTTAGTGTTACAGGTAATTATATAGGAGTATTAAATGTAAAGAATAAGTCAATAGTTACTTCAGGAGATTATGAAAGATACTTTATGTATAAAGGAGAGAGATATCATCATATTATAGATGCTAAAACTGGTTATCCTTCAAAAAAACGAAGTATCAGGCATAAGTATTTTATCTAACAAGTCCATCGATGGAGATGCTTTATCTACAGCTTTGTTTGTACTAGGAGTAGAAGATGGAACTAAGTTAGTAAATCAATTAGAAGATATAGATGCAATATTTATAACTAAAGAAAAAGAAGTTTATATTCAAGAAAACTTAAAAGATAAATTTACTTTAATAGATGAAAACTTAAAATTAATATTAAACCCTTATTGATGAGGAATAAAACCTGCCATTATATAAATATCATAATAGTAGATTAAGGCGGGTGAAATTATGAATAGGAGAAAATATTCCAATAGATATAAAGGGATAAAAAAAATTTTTTTTAAGCAAAGACTCAATTATAAAAAGCAAATAAATAAATTATTCTATATGCTAATAATATTAGTTCTCATATTGATATTGAAAAAGATAAATAATAAGTTAACTTCTAATGTAATTCAAATTATAAACAAAGGGATAAATTATGAGTTTAGCATAAAAGAGGATGGCAAAAAGATTTTAGACTATAGCAAAGGTCTATTGGAGTTTTCTGGGAAAACTTTGGAAGTGTTGAATATAAAAAAAATGAGACTAAATATCCTTCCCCCCCTATAGAAGGAACTATATACAATCCCTTTGGTGAGGTAAAACATTTAGATGGTAGTGTAACATTTAACAATGGAGTAGATATTATTCCCATAGATGATAAGGAACCTATAGCCATTGATAAAGGGGGGGTAGTATCTAGAATAGAGGATAGAAATACTAAAGGCTATTTTGTAACAATTCAACACGAGAACATGACCACTGTCTATGGATATTTAATAAAAGTATATTTTACTGAAGGTGAAGAAGTAACTATCGGGGGGGATAAAATTGGTACCTTGGGAACTAATAAAGATGGGAATAAATATCTTCATTTTGAAATATGGATAGATGGTGTACCTAAAAATCCAATGGAATATATAAAGTTTAATAATAAAATTTAAAACTGTCAGTGACAGTTTTATTTTTTTCCTATTAAAATTTTTGGAAAAGTGGTAATATAATATATACAATAAAGATGAAAGGTGATGTTTATGATAGATATAGAAAAATTTAATAAAGTATTGAAAAGAGTAGAAAAACCCGCTAGATATATAGGTTTAGAGAAGAATTCTATTAAAAAAAACTTGGAGGATGTCAAGGTAAAATTTGCCTTTGCTTTTCCAGATATATATGAAGTGGGCATGTCCCATCTAGGTCTTCACATATTATACAACTTAATAAATGAAGTAGAATATATGGCTTGTGAAAGGGTATTTGCTCCTTGGATAGATATGGAGGAAGAGATGATTCAAGAAGGGATTCCTCTTTTTACTTTAGAAAACAAAGAACCTATTAAAAATTTCGATTTTTTTAGGTTTTACTCTTCAATATGAGATGAGTTATACAAATATACTTAATATGCTCCATTTGGGAGGTATTCCTATACTATCAGCAGATAGAGAAGACGAAGACCCCCCCTTTGTAATAGCAGGTGGTCCTTGTGCATATAATCCAGAACCTTTAGCTGATATAATAGATTTCTTTGTAATTGGAGAGGGAGAAGAAGTTACTTTGGAAATATTAGATATGTATAAAGATTTTAAAAAGAGCAAGAGGAGTAGGGAAAATTTTCTTAGGCAAGTAAGTAAAATTGAAGGAGTATATGTACCATCTTTTTATCAAGTCCATTACAATGAGGATGGAACCATAAAGGCAATGATCCCTTTGGTAGAAGAGGCGCCAAGGATTATTAAAAAGAGGATAGTTAAAGATTTAAATAAAATATATTTTCCAGATAAATTGATAGTTCCCTTTATAGAGACAGTACATGATAGAATTCCATTAGAAATATTTAGAGGTTGTACTAGGGGGGGATGTAGATTTTGTCAAGCGGGAATGATATATAGACCTGTAAGGGAAAAAAAGCATCCCAAGACTTTTAGAATTGGCTGATAAGCTAGTAAATAGTACAGGATATGAGGATATATCTTTAATCTCTTTGAGTTCTTGCGATTATTCTCAACTTCAATTATTGGTATCGAAATTAATGGATGAATATGAAGAAGATAGAATTGGTATTTCATTACCTTCTCTAAGATTAGATTCATTTAGTCTAGACATACTGAAAGAAATAGAAAAGGTAAGAAAAACAGGACTTACCTTTGCACCAGAGGCTGGTAGTCAAAGGTTAAGAGATGTAATTAACAAAGGAGTAACAGAAGAAGATTTAACAACAGCAATATCTTATGCCTTTAATGAGGGTTGGTCTACTATAAAATTATATTTTATGTTAGGATTACCTACTGAGACAGATGAGGATGTATTAGGTATTAGAGATATAGGATATAAGGTAAAGGATATGTTTTTCAATCAACCTAAAGAGGAGCAAAAGGGCAATCTAAAAATAACATTAAGTGCTTCATGTTTTGTGCCTAAACCTTTTACACCTTTTCAATGGGTGGGGGGGCAAGATTCTATAGATGAATTCAATAGAAAGATTTACTTACTCAAAGATAATATTAGAGATAGGAAGATAGTATTTAATTATCATGACCCTAAATTAAGCTATTTAGAAGCTATATTAGCTAGGGGGGGACAGGAGACTGTCTAAAACTTTAATAAGAGCTTGGGAGAAAGGATGTAAATTCGACGGCTGGTCAGAACTATTTGATTATGATAAGTGGATGGAGGCTTTGTTGGAAACAGAGGTTCAAGGGGGGGATTTCTATGCATTAAGGGAAAGGGAGTTAGATGAAGTATTACCTTGGGATTTTATAGATTCTGGGGGGGTTAGCAAAAAAATATCTAATAAGGGAGTATGAAAAAGCTAAAGCCCAAGAATTGACTAGAGATTGTAGACTAGGTTGTACTGGATGTGGAATCAATAAAAGCTTTTCAGGTGGTGTTTGTAATTGAATTTAAGAATAAGGTTTACTAAAGAAAATTATTTAAAATATATATCCCATCACGATTTGATGCGTTTGTTTGAAAGAACTTTTAGAAGGGCAAATATTCCTATAAAATACTCTGAAGGATTTAACCCTCAACCTAAGCTTTCTATAGCTAATCCTTTGGCATTAGGGATTGCTAGTTGTAGTGAATATATGGATATAGAATTACAGGAAAAGATGCCAGAGGAAGTATTTATTAATAAGGTAAATACCCAGCTTCCAGAGGGT
>JMBX01000055.1_pt1 | contig 27624 bp, 49 predicted proteins | sample 616521 | NCBI WGS metagenome assembly JMBX01 (sample SAMN02727906, study PRJNA239997) | anaerobic digester metagenome | biome: anaerobic digester; isolation source: mesophilic anaerobic digester inoculated with municipal waste water sludge... | place: Germany: Bielefeld University, CeBiTec ...
TTGAGATTGATGAGAGAGCAACTGGAGAAGGGGGGGGTATTCCGGTGCCGCGGAGCAAGGCCCAAGCTGAACTGGAGAAGCATTTAGGATTCGAGCTGGCGGAGATGGGGGGGGCAGGCCTAGAAGGATCTGAACTGCAGGCGTTGCATGACTGCGCCGCTATGTTCGCAAGCTACACCATTCCAACGCCCAGCCAGGCTGATACCGCGCTTTTCTTGGAGCAACTGCAGGATTTGCGCAGAGAGGATGTGCAAAGGAATTTCCGGGAACAGATGAATCGGAGTATACAGCCGCGGGGGATGTTGGCTCTTTTGCGCCTAATTGTGCCTCAGATATCTATTTTCACCGCTCCGTTCTGGCTTGTAAGCGTTGGAACACTAATCCTCGGTTCATATTTCCTCCCCCCCTTTATCTGGGCGGAGGGAGGCTAGAACCGTTGCTTGTGCTGTCCCCCCCCTGGTAATTGCCTACGGTGTTGCCTTTGCCTTTCAGGACTTTAACAATGAACTAGAAAGCACGGCGGCGTTAGGCGGGCCGCAACTTGTTTTAGCCCGTATGGCCATAATCCTGGGCTACAACACCCTGATTGGTTTTCCGCTGGTTGTGATGGCCTACCGTAGCGTGCCGGGATTGGCCGTACTGCCTTTGGTTTTAAGCTGGTTGGCACCCCCCTGACTCTCTGGGCCGGTCTGGCCTTATGGCTCTCTTTGCGATTCGGTTCGATTTTTGCCGGCATTGGCGGGATTGCGCTCTGGCTACTGCAGTTGACGCTACGCGATTCGCTCCCCCCCTCGCTGTATATGTTTTCACTTGCCACAACCAGCTTTGAGGTAGCCCTTCGCATCATGGCCGTCTGTATGGGACTTACTTTGACCCTGACCGCATTGGCTGCGGGAACGGGCCGCTCCCCCCCGGGCCGGCATGGGGGGGAGGGTTAGATGTGGAACACTCAATCAAAATTCAAGCCCTTGCCAAAACATTTCCCTCCGGCGGGCTAAAGCAGTTGTCGTTCGAGCTAGGGCTGGGTGTAACCGCCATTATCGGGCCGAACGGAGCGGGCAAGAGTACTCTTTTGCGTTGTCTGTCAACTTATTTTGAACCGGATGGGGGCAGTGTCCGTTACGGAGCCTTGGATATCCACCGCTTTAAAGCGGAATATTGCTATTGCCTCGGTTATCTGCCCGAAAAGTTTTGCGTACCGGGGCACTTGACCTGCACCGGCTTTTGCAGTACATAGCAGCCTTGAAACTGATTCCCCCCCATAGTTTAATTTCTGATCGCATTGCCCATATACTGGCCCTATTGAATCTGCAACATTACAGCAATACCCGTGTAAGCAGGCTGTCTCCCGGGGGTTTTGCGGCGGTTAGGCCTGGCTCAGGCTATTCTTAATGATCCGTACGTCCTGCTCCTTGACGAGCCCACTTCAGGGCTCGATCCGGTTGAACGCCGAACCGTTTTAAATCTGCTGGGGGATCTGGCCGCAGATCGCATCATCGTTTTGGCAACTCACCTGCTTTCCGATGTGCAGGCAATAGCGGAGAATACCATCGTTTTACAGGCGGGAGAGGTAGTCGCCCATGGCCGCACAACAGCTTTAATTAGGCAGGTTACGTCTGCAAATCCTACTTTGCAGGATGCTTACAGCCTTATCTTGCGGTCGGGTGATGGAGTCTAAAACCAACGTTATGGAGGTATGGGTATGGCCCAGTTATTGGGGCTAATTAAACTGGAATGGAAACAGCACTGGCGCGGTGGTCTAATCTGGCTGATCCTGGCGGTCGCCCTCTTGTACGCAAACCCTTTTTACACCGCCTCGCCCAGCCTGTGGGAGAGTTTATATCAGGCGATTGGCCGCCAGTCAATGGTGCATTTGGGCTTGTTGCTGGGCTTGCTCGGCGTCATCTCAGCGAGGCGAAACCAACGCCTGCACGTGGCTGAGTTGGTTGATGCTACTGCAGTTGACAGTCACAGGCTATTGGTGGGCCAGTGGCTGGGGGGGCTTGTCCTGACCGCAGTAAGCCTGCTGGCTATCCTCCATCTTTAGTCACGGCGGTCATGCTTAGCTGGGGGCTCGGCCGGACCTGGCGGCCTTTTCCGATCACTGTTGGTCATGTGTTTCCCTGGGCTTTGTTTATGCTTACAACGGGCTTTGTTCTGGCAAGTTTCATGCCCTCGCTAGTAAGCATGCTCGTTCTGGGCGGCATCTGGTATGCCACCGGAATTTGGCCTTTTCGGCAATCTGGGCGCTGGCTGTCTGCTCCCTGGCTCTCCCTTATTGATCCTTTTACGCTCAGCACCGCATCCGCATCTGTTTCTTTTGGCTTTATGCCCCCCCTGGATCGCCTGATCTATAATCGGCTCTTTTATTTGGGTGCCTCGCTGCTCATTTTGGGAACGGGGGGGCGCTTTTTTTACAAAAGATCACGGCAAAACCGTTTCAGCCGCCGCATGCTGGGTGTAAGCTTGGTCGGTTTCATCATAATTCTGGCTGTCACAGGCGCCAGCTTGCTGCAGTTTCAGACCAGAAGGGGCAGCATCCTCAAAAGGCCGCAGCAGCCCCCCCTCGACAATGAAGCGCGGGTGGAGAAGTATGAAATGGATTTTAGCTTGAGCAAAATCAAAAAGAAATGGCGCTGAATGTGGCCATCTCTGTGCGAAATGCGGGCGCACAAGCACTGGACACTCTGGTCTTTTTATTACACCGGGACCTGACAGTGGTGGAAATCACGTTTGGCGAGGAGCATCAGCCTTTAGCGTGGCAAAAGGACGGGGGGGTCGGGTATTACCGGGTCAAACTGCCGTTTCCCCCCCTGCGGGCGGGGGGGGAACGGACGAATATCACCTTTTCCTATTTTGGCTCGATTGCAGAATGGTATTTGCCCGGGTGGGGGGGAAGGAGCCGGAACCGTTGGCGTTTCTGACGGCCCAGGGCCTCGTTTTGCCCCCCCCTCTGTCCATTGGTACCCCCCCGTGTTGGGGGGGGCCAAGGCAGAGCTGCAATCCGCTCTAAAGCAATTTACGCTACGCATAAGGGGGGGAATAAGCGGCCGCTGGCAATCAATCTGCCTCAGGTGGCGGACGAGCTTTGGGTAGGTTTCGCATCAGATCTATTTCTCGCCTCGGCAAACTGGGACTATCTGCAAGAGGGAAATTTCCGGCTCTGGCACACCCCCCCTGAGCAGAACGAGAGCGCAGCCTTGCTTTTGGCTAAGTTGAACTTCATGCACAAGTTATGCCAAAAATATCTTGGCCCGGCGGCTATTGAAGAGATCCCCCCCGTTCTAACGGTGCCTGAAGCTTTATACCAGGCGCTGCAAACGGACATTGATCCTGAGCAAACGGGGTATTGTTTGTAACTGACACCAGATTGGCGTCAGAGGCAAAAACGTCACCTCAAAGCTACAATTTGAACCTCTATCAGCAGGAACTGTTTCAGGATGTGCTCGGCTTGTGGCTGGGTTCAGGCCACGGCCTGCTGCCACAGTCCGGCTCTCATAAAAGGGCGGTTTTGGCCAGTTACCTGTGGACACTTTTTCGGGATGCTTACCCGGGGCTACCGGGTACGAGTGAAGATGAGGCGGAGTTTCGCCGACTGCGCATCGCGGGGGCTTCCCCCCCACATTATTTACATCTTTTCCTGCGGGCTTAACGCTGCCCGGTTTTAGCCAGGCAGAAAATGAATTATGGTTTGAGCTTGACGGAATCAGGCGGCACAAGGGCGAAGCAGCTCTAATTGCCAGGCTGCGGCAGCTGTTAGCAGAGCTCAAACAAGAAGGAGGCCGGTGATTATGCGGGTTGAAGTTCATAATCTATCCAAACACTACGGTAAGATTGTGGCTTTGGATGGCGTTTCTTTACGGATTGAGCAGGGCATGTTTGGTTTGCTAGGTCCAAACGGGCGGGTAAGAGCACTTTGCTGAGGATCATCGCAAGCCTTTTGCAACCGAGCTGTGGACGGGTTGCAATTGCCGGTTTGGATGTACAGGCTAACAAGAGGGAAATACGCAAGATGCTGGGCTATCTGCCGCAGGAATTCGGCCTGTATAAAAACTGAATGCCCAGGAGTTTTAGAGTTGGTTGCCGATCTTAAGCAAATTCCCCCCCGGGGTAAAGAACAGCGCAGCGAAATTGAGCGGGTTTTAAAGGAAGTGAATATGTGGGAATATCGCAAGCAGAAGGCGGGCAGCTATTCGGGGGGATGAAGCGCAGAATGGGTATTGCCCAGGCCTTGCTCGGCCGGCCCCCCCGGCTACTGATCGTCGATGAGCCCACCGCCGGTTTGGATCCGGAGGAAAGAACGCGTTTTCGCAATCTGCTTTCGGAACTCAGCGGCGATCGGGTTGTGCTGCTGTCCACCCATATTGTTGCAGATATTGAAAGTAGCTGCAATCAGCTGGCCATATTGCATGATGGAAGATTAGTCTTTGTTGGCGAACAACAAAGTTTGATCGAGCGTGCCGCCCGGAAGGTGTGGCAGGGCGTCATAGCGAAAGGGGAATTGAAAAGACTAGGCGAGCAGGTCCAGATCGTTGCCACCAAAAACGAGAATGGCCGCTACGCTGTTCGGTACATAGGGGGGGATAGGGCCGTTTTGCGCGGCGCCAAACCAGCTCCTGCCACTCTAGAGGACGGGTACATGGTTGTGGTCAACGGGGGGGCGGCGCCCGGTGGTGGCTATGAAGCGAATTTATAGCGAGTGGAAGATCCATTTTCCTGGCTCTATCCCACGGCGAGTGCGGTCTTTATTGTTCTTGTGCACTCTTTTAGGCCGCTTGCACCTGCAGGTTTATACTTGTTGTTCGAAGTGGTGTGGCCTTTGGGCCTGATTTTAAGCATAGCCCCCCAATTCTACCTTTAGAAAATGAGGAATCAATGCTGGAGCTGCGCCTTTCTTATGCAGAGCCCTATCAATATGCTGTGCTGAGAAAAATTGCCCTACCGTACCTTTGGTGGTTCGCTGTTGGCATTCTGGCTATGCTCTGGTGCCTGAAGGGCTTGCCTGCTCTAAACATTTGGCAAATGCTGCCTGTGGTTGTTCCCCCCCGCGGTCTTGCTAGCCGGGGTGGCACTACTGGTCAGCTCATTGACGCTGCATGCAGGCATTAGCGTTTTAGTTACACTGGTTTACTGGGTATACGAGTGGCTGAATGCCGGAAATAGAACCAGGCACATTTCCTTATTCCCTTATTACGGGGGGCGCCTGGGAGCATATTAATATTGCTGAACCGCGTTTTCCTTCTGCTGGCCGGTATCGCCTTTACCGTTTCAGCTTTGCTGGTCATCACACGGAAACGAACCTATTAGTCTCACAAGAATAGAGGTGGCTTATGCAAAGCCTACAGGTTTTAATTGATCCCCGTCTTGAACTATTATCTGTTATTCAGTTCTTCAGTGACTACGGTGAAAAATACCGACCGTTAACTGATTTTGACTCAGACTACCGCCAAGCAGTCGTTGCTTACTTCTCTGATTTTAAGGAACATGGGGGCGGTGACACTCTTTGGGCAGCTTGTCCAGGCCGGGTTTAATTTTTCCTATCCGGTGGATTTCGCCTTCAGTCTCACTTTTGATCTGCAGAGCAATTCTCTGCTAATGCAGGAGCCTGTTGCGAAATCAACGGCAGAGAGGGTTGGCGGGGCAGAGCAGATTGAACAATTCGCCCGGGAGATGGCGGATTTCGCTAAACAGTCCGATTTTGGCCTGTTCTATAAGGAAAATCGGGAAACATACCGCGCCATGATTGACGAAGTGCAGACAAAACTGGCCCCCTTTGATATTCTCGGTGCCTTTGCCGCCTATTTTGGCGTGGATTATGGGAGTTACAGCCTTGTTTTGAATGTGCTATGTGATGCAGGCGGTTATGGCATCTGGCGGCAAACTGCAAGGGGGGGGCTTGAGGCTTTTACTGTCGGCGGCCCAATTGAAGTTGAGGCGGGCCTCCCCCCCGTTTTGTGCGCGAGCCGCAAGGCATGTGCGCTTTTCTCTGGCATGAGTTCGCCCATTCTGTAATCAACCCGTTAACGAGCGGACGGCTGGCAGAAGTGGAAAAGTTTGCAGATTTATTTGAGCCTGTTGCGGAACAGATGAAGGCACAGGCCTATGGTAAGTGGGAGTTTTGCCTTAATGAGCACATTGTCCGCGCCTCGGTCATTCGCTTGCTTAAGCGCCAATTTGGGCCTGAACGGGGCCGGGAACTATTGGATTATGATAAAAGCATAGGATTTTATTTGCTTGATCCCCCCCTGCTTGAATGGCTGAAGGTTTATGAAGAAAACCGTGATCAGTATAAAAACTTTGCGCAGTATTACCCCCGGTTTGTTCCATGTTCTTGCCTCTGTCCCCCGGCATGAGAAGGTAAAGCGCATAGTTGGGCTTCAGTTGTTGAGAGCCCCTTACGGCCGAATCGTAAAAGAACCCCTGCGATGTCCTCTCTGGAGGCATTGCGGGGGGGTTTTGCAGTCCCAAGCCGCCCTTTTAGGGCGAACACTAAACCATAGGTGAATAGGATAAAGCAACATGACGGCAGGAGGGTGGGGTCATGTTCACAAGTATGGAGGCCAATAGAAGAAACCTAATCAGAGTGAAATTAGGCTATGGACGACATAAGATTCTGGTAAAAAGGGTGGTACATGAAAAAGTCCTGGTCAAAAGGCCAGATATATTTTCATTTGAAACGCGATTAGCGCCTGAAAGCCCGTTTAAACCATGACACAGTGGGGGCATTGCACCTTTTCGTCTGGTCCCCCCCGGCTCCCGTTTGCACCGGCAATAAACACACTATGCGATTTTTCTCATATCTGTAGGAGTAGAAGGAGGTGAGTTTGAATGGCCTTTACTTTTCAAGCGCTAGAGGGCACCAACTCCGTGGATACCGCTCAGATTTCTATTACGCTCACACCCACTACACCGATCATTACTGAGACGAACTGGGCCGGTGATTCTAGTGCTCAAGGCATTATCAATATTGAGAACGATGAAGCGGATGTGGATGTCAGCTATTTTGTTTCGGCAGATTGGTATCCCGCGGCCGCTGTCACCCCCCCAGAGAACGCTAGGTTATTGGCTGAAAGGCTGATCATTACCGTAACCGCCGACCCCCGAAGACGACGATGTCCAGTTATATTCGGGCAATCTGGCCGGGCTTATTCAGCAGCCCGCTGCCGGCAGAGCGCTGGCGGGCGGCGCGGATGAAGATGTGGAGTTTGAGCTAAGCCTGCCTACTGCGCAGGCCACTGATTTGATTCAGGGTATAGCTATTCAATTCGACCTAGTATTTGTGGCGGTTAGTGACTAAACGTCCGAGTTGACATTCAACAGGGGGGGCGGAGGGGGGGGTGCATTGATGGCCAGGATCCAATGCCCGGGCTGTGGGAAAGCGGAGACTCTCCAGTTGCAGGGGGGGCGCTTCCTCGTTACGTGCGATGACTGCGGTCGAAAATTCATTGTCTGTATTGTCGGGCAAAGGATATCTGAGGGCCTGGGTATTGTTTGTCCAGAATGTGGCTGTGCGGCCCGGGCCGCGACCGGTTCTGCAGATCTCAAAGTGACATGTAATTTGTGCGGCCACAGTTTCATCCGCACTGCAACGAGCACTTAGCTATGCGGTTGCAACAAAAAGGCATCCTCCTTTGGGAAGATGCCTTTTACTAATTTCGCACTAGATGCGGGTTACATTAGCTGCCTGGGGTCCGCGGTCGCCCGGAACGATATCAAATTGAACTTCATCGTTCTCATTTAAGGACTTAAATCCTTCTCCAACAATTGCGGAGAAATGAACAAATACATCTTCGCCGTCTTCGCGCTCGATAAAGCCGAAGCCTTTATCCGCGTTGAACCATTTTACTCTTCCAATCATATTTATGGCCTCCTTTCTTACGAATTCACAGATTTCACAAACAACTCATTTCCAATTAAGGCCATAAATAGTTCGCTCTTTCATATGTCCATTGAACCATATCACAGGTAGCGGGGGGGCATTGCAAGCGCAAAACAGGTTTTAGCGCAAATTATAACAGATTGGTGCTGTTTTACCCGGTTTTCTTTCCGGGATCGGATTTACAGCGAGCCCCCAGGACAATGAGGATGCCGCCTAGGAAGGAGGCGCCTGAAATATCCGTACCCAGTAGCAGATCTAGCAAAACCCCGCTGAACACCTGGCCCACAAAAGTTAATATTGTGAGGCGAAATGCAGTCATTTTGGGTACCGCCAGGTTAGTGAGCGGTACGATGATCACACCCAAGGCACCGCCAAGATAAACCCAGGCCCGGGGGGCCGCCCCCCCAGATAAATTGGGCGCCACTGCTCCCGCAAGCAGGATGATCATAACGGTGCAAGGTAAGCCCACGAGATGGTTAATCAGCGAACCCTGTAATGCTCCCGTTTTTTTCAGCCAGGCGGGCATTTGCTATTCTTAACAGAACAACCGTAATGCCGGATCCAAGCGAAGGCAGGACGGCTATGAAAGCGAAAGAAACGCTACGATTCAGCATAAACAGAATGCCCAAAACTGAAATTTTGCTCAACACCTGCCTTTTCATCCCAAACAAGCCTAAGGTGTCAATGATGAGCGAGGTAACACCTTGGCCCAGCAGGCCTAAGGCAACAATACTGGTCAGGCTGATGTGTCCATACGTAAAATTATTAAATACAGTTGTAAAGACGCCGATGGCACCACCCAGACCGATCCACCGCGGCAGATGGGTGAACAGAGGTTTTTTTTCCTTTTGTAGCATGCGGAGCCCACCACATGAGATGGCCGCAGGCCTTACAAATGCCGTGGCTGGAGTGCAAAAAAAGTGCACAAGGCTTTCTTGACAACTAAGTGCCTACAGTGTATAGTGTGATATAGTGGGATACACACCGAGGTGATGAGTTGTTGAACATAATTATTTCCAACTATGCCAATAAGCCGCTTTACCAGCAAATTAAGGAACAGATTATTGATGCCATTTTAAGGGGCACGTTGGCGGAGGGCGAGCCCCCCCTGCCCTCCATTAGAAACCTTGCCAACGATATTAAAGTGAGTGTTCTAACTATCCGGCGCGTTTACGACGAACTCGAGCAGGAAGGCTTTACAACGAGCCAGGTGGGCGTTGGAACTTTTGTTTCTACAGGAAACGTTGAACTTTTGCGGGATTTTAAGCGCCATACCATCGAAAGAAAAATGGAGGAGTTAATCACTATGGCTAAGACCCTAAACATTACTAAAGCGGAGCTGATCGACATGATGGGCATTCTGTACGAGGAGGAGGGCTAGTTGTGGGCCATGTTTTGAACGTAGAAAAACTCAATAAATCTTATGGTGCGTTTACGCTCAAGGATGTAAGTTTTCCCTGCCCGAGGGTTGTATCACCGGCTTTATCGGGGGGGTCAATGGAGCCGGGAAAACGACCACGATTCGTGCTATCTTAGGTTTGCTTACTGACTTTTCCGGCAGCATCCGCCTGTTTGGCAAGGATTTGCGCGAAAACGAACAAGAAGTTAAAAGCCGCATTGGCGTTGTACTGGACGAAGGCTATTTTTACGATAACCTAAGCATGGCGCAAATGAAGAGCATCATTGCGCCGGCCTATGCCTCCTGGCGGGACCAAGATTTCAATGATTATATGAAGCGGTTTTCGCTCAATCCCCCGGCAAAAAATCGGCACGTTATCAAAGGGGGGGATGCGAATGAAGTTTGCCTTGGCCCTGGCCCTTTCGCACCAAGCAGAATTACTGATTATGGATGAACCGACAGGCGGTTTGGATCCTTTAATCAGAAGTGAACTACTAGAGATGATCAAAGAATTCATGAGTGCTGGCGGAAAAAGCGTATTCTTTTCCACCCACATTACTTCGGATTTGGATAAGGTGGCTGACATGCTCATTCTGATTCATGAGGGAAGAATTCTTTTCACAGAGGCCAAAGATGAGCTTTTGGACACCTACCGTCTAGTTAAGGGGGGGATAACCGGGAACTAACGGAAGAAAACGAGGTTTTGTTTCTTAATCTGCACCGGACGGCGTATGGTTTACCGGACTTACAGATAAGATTGCCGCAGTGCAGGAAAGCATGCTCGGCTGTCTTTTGGAAAGGCCAACCATTGAGGACATTATGTTGGGGACATGTGGCAAGGGGGTACAAATAATGCTAATATATCAGTTGGTTAGAAAAGACATTCTGATTATCCGCAACTCCATACTCTTTTCCCTGCTTATTCTGGCAGCCATACCCATACTGACAATGATCCTCTCCGCCTCAGCACCCTTTCCCCCCTGCATGCGGCCATTCCCCCCTTGCTTACATGGTGGTCCTGGGCAGGTAATCATTCTGCAGACGATTGCGCAAGAAGAAGCGAAACGCCCTAAAACGCTGGCCTTGCTCTGTGCCGCGCCCTTTCCCCCCGTAAAACGGTGGTGTATGCCAAATATGTTACCTATTACCTTATTTTTTTTCTATTGCCTGGGGCACATACGCTAGTAACACTTTTACTTAGGGGGGGTAATCCGCTTAACCTGACGTCAATTTTGGCCGTGATGCTGGCGGGCTCCTTGGTCTTTGCCATTTACATGCCCATTGAGTTTAAATACGGCTTGATTAAGGCCAAATTAATCTTCATGTCCATAATACTTTTATTCTCACTTGGCCCTGCCCTGATTGTACCGCTTATTGCAGACATTCGGGTTGATCTTTCGTTTTTAGCTTTAATTTCGAACGCCGCCAAAAATCTAATGCTCATTGCCAGTCAGGTTTTAATTATGGCTGTCTCTCTCCGCACCTCTCTGGACATTTTTACTGCGAAAGAATTGTAAGCGGGTTCTTTGCAGGCTGCACCTTAGCCGGAAGTGTTTTGGGAGGTCAGCCTAGAAATAGAAGGGGGCTATCTTATGCAACTTAAGAGCAACATAACTTTCCTTTATTTCAATGATCTACCCAAGGCCCGGGTCTTTTTTGGGACTATCCTTAGTCTTGAAGCTGTTTATGATCCCGGTTGGTCCGTTGTTTACCGTTTAGGCCGGGATTCTTTTCTGGGGGGGGCAGTTGATGCTGCCTCCGGTTCTCTTGAAGTCATGGCCGGGGGGGCGGTGTTTTGGTTAGCCTGACAGTGGCAAATATTGGGGGGGAAGTCCACAGCAAACTTTCGCAGCTGGGACTGGAGCTGTCGCCCCTTAAAATGGTGAAAGACATCCCCCTCAAGTCCTTTTTCTCCACTGGGCCGGAAGGCTATCAGTTCGAAATTCAGCAGTTTACCGCGCCTGAACTTACTCGGATATTTGGCTGATAGGACAATCGGGCGCTAAGGGGGGGATCAAATGATTGAAATAAACTTGGCGTTGGTAAGAAAGCTGGTAAAAGAACAATTTCCGCAGTGGTCAAGCCTACCTATTTATCCTGTTGAACCGGGCGGAAACGATAATAAAACCTTCCGTTTAGGCAGCGAAATGAGCGTTAGGCTGCCCAGCGCGCAACGTTACGCAGCTCAAGTGGAGAAAGAAAACACCTGGCTGCCATTTTTGGGGCAACACATTCACTTGCCCATTTCTGCGCCAATAGCGCAGGGAAAGCCAAATGACGATTTTCCGTGGAATTGGTCTGTCTGCAAGTGGTTAGAGGGCGAAACAGCCAGCAAGGAAAGAATTAAGGACATGAAACAATTCGCCAACGACTTAGCACAGTTCTTAAAAGAACTTCAGTCCATCGATTGCTCCAATGGGCCGCTAGCGGGTGCACATAATTTTTACCGCGGGGGGGGATCACTTTCCGTATATGATCTAGAAACCAGGCAGGCGGTGGAACAGCAACAAAACGTATTTGATGAATTGACACTGTTGGGGGGGATTTGGAATAAAGCGTTAGAAACTCAATGGACAAAAGAGCCTGTGTGGGTGCATGGTGACATAGCACCGGGCAATTTATTAGTAGATAAAAACGGGAGATTATGTGCGGTTATTGACTTTGGAATTCTCGGTGTGGGTGATCCCGCTTGTGATTTAGCAATCGCTTGGACTTTTTTTGATAATGAGAGCAGACAAGTTTTTAAAGAGTCTCTGAGCCTTGACCAGGGCACCTGGGATAGGGCCAGAGGTTGGGCCTTTTGGAAAACGCTAATAACTCTTGTGCAATCGCGCAACGACAAAGAACTCACAACGGAATTGGGCAAGATTATGGATGCTATTATAACCTCTAAATAGAGCATCACGATGCACTGGGACAGCGGTAGGGTGGAGTCCGCCCTAATTATTTGACTTCTTAGAACGATACCTGAAGTGGCAAGCGACTTAGGCGTATCACAACCGACTATCGGCAGGTGGGTGGATTAGTGTAGAACCGACTCTTGAAGTGGATTCAGATCTGATCTCAACTTTGGGACAGACGTTAACCCGATGGAAGTTGAAACAGTCTCTATTCAGTACTTTATTGACAAGCGAACGATCATTAGTTACGATTACAATTGGATGCTGGATGTCGCCAATATTTCGCTAATAATACCCTTGCACTACTTTCAGCCCTGTTCAAGGCATTGTCAAAGTCTTTTTACATCGCCATTCATTTCAATTTGTCAAATACTTTTGGTAGAGTCATGTTGAACTTTCACGTATTCTCTTGTCAGGAGGAACGCCAAATGAATCTACATCACCAGATTAAAAAGCATCGTAGCAGCTTAAACATTTCTCAAGAGCAATTGGCAGAAGAGATTTATGTTTCGCGGCAAACGATCTCAAACTGGGAAACGGGCAAAAATTATCCTGATATACGTTCGTTATTACTACTATGTGGATTCTTTGGCACCACTCTAGACGAATTGGTGAAAGGGGGGGATCTAGAAATCATGAAAAAAAAGAAATTGATTTAAATGAAATTGGGGGAGTTAAAACGGGCATCTACTATTTTATCCAGTCTTTTGGTTGTACTAATTCTATCAGCCGCGCCTTTACTATTTTCCTTAAAGCGGCAGGCATTGTGATCTGGCTGACTATTGGGCTAGTGACAGCGTTTGCCAAACTGAGGCTGGGAAAAGTGAAAAGGCGTAATGACATTCAGACTTTTAAGGAAATAACGGCCTTCATGAACGGTGAGACACTTGATAATATCACGAAAGCACAGGAAGTGGGCAAAAGAAATTATCAACAGTTTATCTATGGCTTTTGTGTCTCTATTATCACCTTTATTACAGTAGTCTTTATTGGTAAACTCTTGGAATTTTTTTGCGAGCTAAGAATCCGGCATATTCGCAGTAAGTGGTATGCAAAAGCACCAAACTCACAGATCGTGATCTTGGTGCTTTTTTTGTGCCTTACCAGCCGGTTAGTGGGCGGTTCGTGACGATTATGAGTACTCTTGAATTTCTATCTTTGGGTAAATCGGCCCACCCACACTGTATTTAGCAGTGGCGCATCAAACTTTTGATTGATAGGTTAGGAGCAAGCGGCAAATTATATTTGCTTTTTGTTGTGGCTTTCCACTTAATCTTGCGTTCGTAGCGAATGTTATTCTTCTTCATAAACCTATAAACGGTCCCTCCGCCACAGGGGGGGTGGATATTTAAATTTTCGACCAAATGGGATCCAAACCATAAACAGGATGTGAGGCCGCTGGCCAAAAGATTCAATACGCTCGTCCCAAAGCTTTTGTTTTTCTAAGTCGCCCAACAAAACCAATGCGATAGTGAGACTATTATCTCATCAGGCCGTTGGAATTGACAGGTGGGTTAACTTTGATGCTTACAAAAAGGATTTATTGAGCGCAAGGAGAACAAGACAATGACTTCCCCCCCGGTCTTGACCCTATGGCCCCCTAGGAAACGGACCATCATTTTTTCTTGTAAATATTGATTAGGAGAGAGGTTATGCAGAAGAAACTTATTGAACTATATGCTGAAATGGAAAGGTCCAAAACTGATTTTCCGCGGTGGTAGGCTTTGATGGTTTTATAGACGAAATAATTGATGTTGTGGACAAACGGGGGGGATCCTTTACTTCTTACCGGCCTATGGCTTCTATGAACCAGTTTGCAGATCGGGTTTCTGAAGCGGCAGGCTTAAGCACCAATATCGAACTTGTAACGCAAACAGTTAAAATTGGGGGGCAATGGGCCCATTTTAGCTAATGCCTTACTTAAGTTGGGGGGCGGATATTACTTATATCGGTGCGTTGGGCAGGCCCACTATAAATCCGGTATTTGCGGAGTTGGAGAAGGGTTGCAGTGAGGTTTATTCTCTGGGGGGATCCGGGCCGAACCCAGGCGCTTGAGTTTGGAGACGGCAAAGTTATGTTAGGCAACACTCGGGCTTTGGATGCAATTAACTGGGCAGCCATGAGGGAAGTTGTGGGCGAAGCTAGGATTAAAGAGTTGTTCTCCAACGCGGATCTTATCGCCACTGTTGATTGGACTGCTGTCGCAGGTATGAACGACGTGTGGGAAGGGCTTTTAGAACTGATCCCTGCTAGGGAGGGGGGGAAGCGGCGACCTTATTTGTTTATTGATCTGGCTGATCTGAGCAAGCGCAATGAGGAAGATGTCTTGCGGGCGCTGGAACTTATCCAAAAGTTTAACTCCCGTTATAAAGTGGTTTTAGGCCTGAACAGGCGGGAAGCCTCACAGCTCACCCATGTGCTGGGCCTTACGCTGGATTCACCACCGGAGAAGTCGGATTTGGTGGAAATAGTGACTTGCTTAGGGGGAGGCACTCCGTATTTGGTGTTTGATGGTTCATCCAGTTCAAGAAGCTGCCGCGGTCAGTAATGGGCAGTTCAGTTATGTAAAAGGCCCTTACACCTCCCGGCCCCCCCGTTTGACAACAGGTGCAGGGGGGATAACTTTAATGCCGGTTTTTGTCTGGGTTTAATGTTACAGTTCGATTTGGAAGACTGTCTGATTTTGGGCTCCTCCGCCTCCGGATTTTATGTCCGCAATGGTTACAGCCCCCCCACGTGGGATGAGCTCGTCGGCTTTCTGAAGTTATGGTCTCTCAGATTCGGGCAGGAATTCTAATGGGTCTGTTGAATACTTTTTTTGAGAGGTTTCTTTATCTGATCACGAAAGTTAGTTTGGAAAGGTATTGAGAAATGATAATTACAACCGGTAATGCGAGGACAATGAAGAAGGTGAACAAGGCGATTGTAATTGACGTGATCCGCAGGCTTGGGCCAATCTCGCGGGTCTCCATTGCCAGGGGGAACCGGCTTGAATCCATCTACTGTCTCTAATATAGTGGGTGAGCTTTTGGAGGAGGGCTTGGTTCTTGAAGCAGGAAGCGAAGAATCCATGGGAGGACGCAAACCGATCACCTTGGTTCTCAACTCCAAAAGCGGGTACGTGGTAGGGTTGAACTTGGGGGGACAGCGGACTTGCAGCAGTGCTCATTAACTTTACGGGCAAACCGATAGCCAGGGAGAAGATTAAATTCTCCTGCCCCACTGTGAGCGGGGGTGGAATCGGCTGTTGATGTTGTTGTGGACCTTGTTCGTTCGCTTGGGCGAAAAGTGGAGGGCGAAATTCTTGGTGTGGCCTAGGTGTGGCGGCTTAGTTGATCCCGTGGCAGGTGTCTCCCTTTATCGCCTAACCTTGGTTGGCGCAACGTGCCCCCTGCGTCAGATGTTTAAGGCTAAACTGGATCTACCTATCGTTATAGATAACGATGTGAAAGCAATGGCCTTGGGGGGGGAGCAGTGGTTTGGCTCGGGTAGGGATGTGGACGATCTGGTCTGTGTTAATGTGGGCGCGGAGTTGGCACCGGTGTAATTATGGGGGGGGAAGAATCTATCGTGGCTTTACTGGAAGTGCAGGAGAAATCGGGCATTCTATAGTGGAAGTGGATGGTCCCCCTATGCCGCTGCGGAAGAAAAGGTTGCTTGGAAAGCCTGGTGGGGGGGTAATGCAATAGTCCGAGAAGCTATTGAGGCCACTAGGCTTGGGGGGGTGCCAACCTATATCAGGGAATTGGTGGAAAAGAAGGATGAACAAGTTACGCCGGAAGTGGTTTTTCAGGCCGCGGAGGCGGGGGGATGCTGTGGCGGTTGACATTTTACAAAAGGTAGGGACCTATCTGGGCATTGGTATTGCAAATGTGGTCAACGCCTATGATCCCCCCCAAAGGGTTGTCTTGGGCGGCGAAATCTGCCGCAGTAGCGACTTGGTCGTGGAAACCGCAAAAGAAGTGGCGAGGCAGTTTATTTTCAGCTGCAGCGCCCAAAACACGAAGATCGTAATGACCGAGTTAGGTGAGGATGCCCAGGCGATAGGGGGGGCGGCAACGCTGGTGCTGCAAAAACACTTGAATCCCTATGGGGGGCAATGCTCAGCGGAATAGGCTAAAAATATCATTTATTATTCAAGATTGAGGGGGGGCAAACCTATGGAAATCTTTGATTGCAATTGCAGCATAGGCACCGGGCCGATACCCGCGTTCAGATACGCCCGCGCTGCAGTAGATCTATTAGAAGAGATGGATTTTGCGGCATTGATAATGCCTTGGTTTACCATGCGGACATGCGCTTTAGCCTGCCTTTTCGTTCCAATGCAAGTCTTTTACACAAGCTTGAGGGCCATAGTAGGTTGAACCAGCCTGGGCCATTTTGCCGTCCCAAACAGGCGAGCAGCCTGAGGGCGAATTCTTCTTACGAGAAATGGAGGTGGCGGGGGATTAAAGCGTTGTGGGCCTTTCCCGGAGAACATCAATACTCGTTGAATAAATTAACCTTTCCTACCCTTTTGGCCCGTTTGGCGGAACGGAAAATACCTCTCTTTGTGCGGGATACTGTGGCAAATATCACCCGTTTGGTCGCGGAATTCCCTGAACTAATCGTTATTGCCGCGGGGGGCTCGGTCCTGGTAGCCTGGAGCGATCCCTACGCCCTATTTTGGACAGCTATCCCAATCTTCATTTAGAAACATCCAGTTATATTGTTGATGGGCTAATCGAAGAATTTTGCGAACGCTATGGAGCCGACCGCCTTCTGTTTGGCTCTGGATATCCGGATAACTGTAGTGGGGGCGGCGTTGCTCCGCCTGATGCAAGCGGACATTGATCAGACCAGCAAAGAAGCTATTGCAGGCGGGAATTTAAAAAGAATTTTAGGGGGGGAGGTGCAGCTATGAAACCGGGTAACCCATCAAAAATCGCGTTGGAATACATGGAGCAGGGTAAATCCGCCTCTTGCCCCCCCATAATAGATATGCATGGACATTTCGGTCCTCTTCGCTCAGCCTATCTACCTTCGCACCGGGGGGATAAACTACGGGACCGCCTGAAACGGTGCGGTGTGAAGCGCCTGGTTTGCTCCGCTCACGAAGGACTTTTCGGCGATCCCCCCCAAGGTGCCAATGAGGCACTCCAGGAAGCAATTTTACGCTACCCCCCCGATACCTTTTTGGGCTATTGGATTGTCAACCCCCCCAATGTGGCGGATTCGGTGGGCAACGCGGCGGATGCTTTTGAAAATAGTCAAGGCTTTGTAGGCTTTAAACTCGGACCGGATTACCACCTCTACCCTATTACGGGGCCCCCCCTTTACGAACCGGTGCTCGAGTATGCGGATCAGAAACGCCTACTTGTGTTGGTGCATACTTGGGGAAACAGTCCCTACAACTCACCGGGCCAACTCGGAGAGGTGGCGGCTAAATTCCCCAATGCTGTATTTCTCATGGGCCATTCCGGATTTGGGGAATGGGAGACAGCACTACAGGTGGCGAAGGAGTGTCCCAATGTCTATCTAGAGTTGACTGCCGTCTATGTGGGACATGATTTTACGATTAATCCGTCAAGTGCCGGTTTTATTCCTGCTTCGTGGCTGCAGGTCAACGGGATAATCGAACATATGGTGAAAAGGGTATCTGCAGAAAAAAATCTTGTTTGGAACGGATATGCCCTGGTATAGTACCCATTACGCGGCAGGGGCGGTGCTTTTGCTCGGATTCGGGAAGATGAGCGCCGGGCGATTTTGTATCGCAACGGAGAGCGTCTTTTGGCGGAACGAGGTTGGCAGCTTTAGTATTCTAGGCACACAGGCGCCTTTTCATTGTTTACGCGAGGGACACATTTGACGCCTGCCGCTTGCATATCTAATATTTAACAAAAAAAAGGAAGGGATCTGTGAAAAAAAGGAAGAAGTTTACTAGCATAACTTACTATATCGTTTAAATAAAGTAGGATGGGTACGAACGGATGTTGCTTAGATTTAATAATTTTCGGAGGTGACAGATACACATTGGCTATAGAATTAACTGAATTACTGCGTGTTCTGCGTAAGCTGGAGAAAGAGAATATAAAAACTACTCTACTAGGAATCGGGCCCATGTCCAGGCGGGTTGTGCAGGCCGCCCTAGAGCTGGGCGCTGAGAAGGATTTTCCGGTAATGCTCATCGCCAGCCGTAATCAGGTGGATTTACCTGAGTATGGCGGCGGCTATGTGGCCGGTTGGGATCAGGCGAGTTTTGTCGAAACGGTCCAAGCCCTGGCTGAAGAAGTGGGTTTCACAGGCCTGTTATATATTTGCCGCGACCACGGCGGACCCTGGCAGCGGGATGAGGAGCTGCGGCAAAAGTTACCTTTTGCCGCAGCAATGAAAAGATCTAAACAGTCGTTTTTGCTGATGTGACAAGTGGATTCAACGTGCTTCATATCGATCCCACAAAGACCCTCACTCCCAGGACGGCCCCCAGTCTTGGGACGGTAATTGAAAGGGTGATTGAACTTACTTCTGCCGTTGAAGGGCATGCATCTTCAACCGGGATTAAGAATTCCGGTTTTATAAATTATGAGATTGGCACAGAAGAAACAGCCGGGGGGATTATAGACCCGCAGCCCTTTGCCCATTTTTTTGGCCCAAATAACAAACTGGTGCAAAAAAAACGGTTTAGAGAAACCCGCCTTTATCGTGGGTCAAACAGGTACACTGGTAAAAATGAACACAAATGTGGGAAGTTTTGATCCTGAAACGGCCCGCATCTTGGCTGCTGAAGCCCGAGCGGTGGGTGTAGGTTTTAAGGAGCACAACGCCGATTATTTAAGTGACGAAATATTGCAGATGCATCCCGAATTAGGAATTACGGCGGCAAATGTGGCTCCCGAATTCGGAGCGGCAGAAACCAAGGCTTATCTAGAATTGGCGGATTATGAAGCAGGTACTTGCGGAACAGCCGGCAGGGAAGGAGAAGGGGTCATCCAATTTTCGGGAAATGCTTGAGACAAAAGTCCTTGCGAGCGGCCGCTGGAGAAAATGGCTTCCCGTTGGGAAGCAAGACTACACAGCGGAACAGCTTCTTGGAGATCGGGCCCTCTTCGATGAGATTATCCGGGGGCTGTGGACACTACGTGTTCGAAGAGGCGATCTTTAAGCAAAGGGAACAAGAACTATTTGAGAACATAAAAGCCCATAAGCCTGAAGTTGATCCCGAGCGGTTCATTCTGGACAGGATCAAACAATCCATCGATAGATATGTCAGGGCCTTTGCTCTAGAGGGGGGGATTACAGGCAAGGTACTGGCTGAGGTTGAAAAATTGGAAAGGAGTGATCAAGTAATGCGACTTTCTGTAGCATTTGCGGGGTTACCCAATCAGGTTTTGACAGTGAATTGGCCTCGACTTATTTTCGGGCCAGTGAGGGCGCTTTGCAGACATTATTAGAGCAGCTAGATATTGATCTTATTGTGCAAAAGCAGCTTATCGTTACCGGAAGGGAAATGCGTCAGGCCAGTGCTGAGTGGTCCGTAAAAGGTATTGATGCAATTATATTACAGACATCTTCTTTCGCTTCCGGCGAACTTGCATTGGAACTCGCCACTTTCGCTAAGGAGAAGAATTTGCCCATTATTCTTTGGGGGGAATTTCCGAGCCCTCCGGCGGGCCATTACTACTTAATTCTTTTGTTGCGCAAATTTCTACTCAAGCATTTTTAAACAAATAGATGTGAAATATAGATGGCTTTTCAGCATCATGAGCAACTGGATGCGGTCGAAGAAGAACTCAGGGAAATTATTCAGGCCCTAAAGGTAATTAAAAGATTGAAAAACGATCGGGTGGCCGTTATTGGCAGTGCCCGTGTGCCGGGCTTTTACGGTTCGAACTTTGATGAGCTGGCCGTTAAGGAAAGATTCGGCGTCACTGTGGACAAGATCGATCTTTCCACCGTCTTTGCTCAGGCGGAGGCAATCCCCGCAGCAGCGGTCCGGGCCGAAATAGAGCGGGTCTATGGGGGGGCAACTGAAATTATCGGGGTTTCCCCGGAGCAACTGGAGAAATCTGTTCGGCCCTATTTGGCCCTGCGAAGTCTGGCAGAGGAGGCCGGTTATGCCGGTTATGCACTAAAATGCTGGCCCGAGTTCCCCGAAGTGTATGGCGCGGCGGTGTGTTTGAGCGTTGCCATGCTTAACGAAGCGGGAATCATCACCTCAGATGAATCAGACCTGATGGGACTGATCTCCATGCTGATCTCCCACTACGCAACCGGATTTACGGAAGTTCCCACCCTCTTGGATATGGTTGCTTTGATGAGAAGCAAAACACGGTCGGGGGGGTTTGGCACTGCGGCGGCACTGCCTGGCAGCTGGGTCGTGACGGTGGACAAATCGAAACCCAGCCCCCATTTCAATCAGGTGGATGAAAACCAGGTGCATCTAGGTTCAGCCTGTGAGATGCTTTTAAGAACGGGCCCGGTTACCCTCTCTAGGCTGATGGGCTCAGCGGGGGCGGAGGCACTTATTTTTGAAGGGAACGTGATTGATACCCCCCCATGCAGTTTCGGGGGAGCTACGGTGATGTGAAATTGCCTTCGCGGTTAGCTGCGAAAGATTTAGTGGATCACATTATGGACGTGGGGGGTGTGAGCACCATTACGCCCTGATTTACAGCCATATCGCTTCCTTATTACGTGAAATTTGTTTTTGGCTTGATGTGAAAGTAAGTTTACCTTAAAACACAGAAAAACGATGAGGAGGTACGCTATGTACGCTAGTTCTATTCACAAAGATGTTGGTTTCATGAGGATGGAGTATCCGAAAATCTCGGTTCCCCCAATCCCTTCCTGAATTACCCCAAGATATTTACAGCGAAAGATTCGCTAAAATTAGGGGGGGCGCATGGAGGTAGAAGGATTTTCCCATTTGGTCGTTTACGGAGATAGGGAGCATTTTGCCAACCTGCGTTTTTTTAAGCGGTTACGATCCGAGATTCGAAGAGGCACTGCTGATTATTTCCTTAGATAAAACTCCTGTTTTGGCTGTGGGCAATGAAGGTCTGGATTACGCCCGCATTGCCAGGGGAGTTGATGTTGTCCTCTTCCCCCCCCATTTCAGCCTCCAGGGCCAGCCGGAAAACGAAGGTAAAAGCCTGCAGCGGATCTTTGCGGATTGCGGTATCACCAAATCTAGCCGTGTCGGTCTGGTGGGCACTAAATACATTGAAACCGGAGAAATTGAAAATGTGGAGTTCCTTTCCGATATCCCGGCTTATATAGTGGATTTTCTGCGGGATATATGCGGCCGCGCCGGTGTCCGCGATGTAACCAGATGGTTTACCGACCCCCAGTGAGGGTTTCAGGATTTCCCTTACTGTGCACGAAATTGCCGCTTACGAGATAGCCAACTGCTATGTTTACGAAGCGATGAGGAAGGCCCTTCACGGCTTGAAAATCGGGGGGGTTTCTGAGTTGGAAATTGCCTCCTTGCTCGGTTATAATGGCATGTTTCCCCCCCTTTCTCTCCATATGACCGTCGGCTTTGGCAAACGCGGTCTTATGGGGGGGCTGGCCAGCCCGACCAATTATAGACTTCGGAAAGGCGATTTTATCAATTTCGGTTTCGGAGTCTGGGGCGGCAACCTTGCTCGTTCGGGCCTTGCTTTTGGCAATCCGCAAGAGGCGGCGGCAGAAATACCCGATCTACTTGATAAGTTATATATTCCCTATTTCCTCATGCTACGCCGCTGGTATGAGACTATCCGTGTGGGTATCACCGGTGGCGAGGTATATGATGTAGTTAAGGATGTAATGGAAGATCCTTTCTTTGGCATTGTCCTTAATGCGGGACATCAATTGCGGGACGAGGAATGGATCAATACCCCCCCGTTCAAACCCGGTTCAACCCATGTTTTGCCTTCCGGTACAGCGATCCAGTGCGATATCATTAGTGTGGCCGCCGCACCGTACTACGGCATTCATACGGAAGACGGCTTAATCCTAGCGAATGAGGGGGCTTCGTAAAGAACTGCAAGACTTATATCCGGAAACATGGCAGCGGATTATGGCCCGAAGAAAGGCCATGGGCGAATTAGGTTATACAATCCATGACGATGTGCTACCTATGTCAGATATGCAAGGGGGGGCAGTAACTCCCTTCTTACTAGATCCCGGTTATGCCTTGAAATACATGGGCTAAACGCCAATCATTTGCGAGGCAATGGAAACGGCACACGCATAGGGTGTGCCGTTTCGGAAGGGGGGGTGCATAAAAAAAACTCAAAAAAAACAGAAACCCAAAGACTACAGGTGGAACAAAAGGAGATTAGGCAACTCAAGAATGGAGGTACTAAATAGTGTTTATGAAATCTAAACGGATGATTCTGGTAGTAGTCGCTTCCTTGTTACTCACTGCCCTTCTTACAGTCAGCGTTGCAGCTGAACAAAAGCTCGTTGTCTGGGGGGGTTGGAGTACTTCGGGTGAGGCCCTTGCCGCTTTGGCGCCTGAATTTGAAAAGGCTAACCCCGGTGTAAAAGTCGAAGTTCAAGTTATCGCGTGGGAAGAAATGCATAAAAAACTCTTAACTGTTTTGGCTGCCGGTACAGGCGCTCCAGACGTAACGGGTATTGAAGGCAATTTGGCCCAACAGTACATTCACGGCCTTTTGGATGTAACAGACAAGATTGCTCCTCACCAAGATTTTCTCAACGTGTGTAAACTGGGTGAAGCCATGGTAGATGGGCGTATTTATGCCATTCCCTGGGACACGGGACCGGTCGGAATGTACTATCGCGTTGACGTATTTGAAGAGGAAGGCGTTGACAAACTGCCTGAGACCTGGGATGAGTTCCGGGAACTGGCCAAACAGCTTTCGGGGGCCCAGAAGAAAAATGCTCGCGATTGACCCGGGCTTTGACGTCACTTCCGCCAATTTCTATTACATTCGCCCCCCCATGCTCAACCAAATGGGTGTAGGATATGTGGATGCGGATCACAACATTACTTTGAACACGCCTGAAATGCGGAAAACGCTCCAGACTATCTATGATATGATTCATGAGGACGAGATTGCGATCACCGATTGAAAATGCGCTCACCGGCATGGTACGCGGCTATGAAATCGGGCAGATTCTTAGCCCTTCCCGGTGCGGCCTGGTTTGCAGGTGTCATTGAGGGTCAGGCCCCCCCTGAAATGGCCGGCAAATGGGGAATGTTCCCACTACCGGCTTGGGAAGCAGGCGGCCCCCCCGTGCGGCTGCCCAAGGCGGTTCTGTGTTAGCGATTCCTAAACAGTCCAAGAACCAAGAACTTGCTTGGAAATTTGTAGAATTCGCTGCTTTGAGCAGGGACAGCCAGCTGTTTATGTTTAAGACTGCAAATCTCTTCCCATCCTTAGAGACGGCCTATGATGATCCGTTCTTTGATGAGCCGGATGCATATTATAGCGACCAAGCAATCAATCGGACATTCGCTGACATAGCCGGGGGGGACATTCCCATGTACTACTACACACCCTATTTCGGAGAATTGGATGACCTGGTAAGAGATACGGCTTATCAGTATTTCAGGCAACAAATTTCCCTTGATGAAGCTCTGGAGACAATGCAAAGCAGAGGCGAAGCTATTAAAAATCGCTACGAAGGCAATTAATCCAAAGGTAGCTAAGTAAATTGTTAGGTTCCCGGAGGCCATGTGACTGCTTCCGGGAACCACCCTAAATCAATCTGAGGGGTGGCAGTAATGCGAGAGACCCTGTTTGGGAAGATGTGGAAACAAAGGCACGCGTACTTATTCATAGCACCGTTTTTTTATCCTATTTGGTATTTTTATGCTGTTCCCTTTCCTGTATTCGTTTTGGATCAGTTTGCACAGTTGGGATGGGGTATCTTTAAAGAAATTTATCGGTTTGATCAATTACACAGAAGTATTTAAGGATGGGCTGTTTTGGAAGTCCTTGTATAACACGGTTTACATTCTCATCATCAACCTTCCGCTTCAGTTGGGTATAGCCCTTTTGTTGGCGCTGGCCTTGAATTCCAAATTTGTGCGAAGAAGGTTCGCCTCTGTAATGCAGCTTGTCTATTTTGTCCCAATCATCCTTTCAGTGGTGGTTGTGGCGATTGTCTTTTCCCTTTATATGACTCTTACACGGGCTTGATCAACTATTTTTGGAAGGGATTGGCTTAGCAGCTATCCCCCCCTGGCTGACCAGCGAAGCATGGAGCAAATTTTCCATCATCTTATTAATCACTTGGCGCTGGATCGGCTACAACATGGTGATTATGTTGGCGGGTTTGCAAGCTATTCCACCGGAGCTATACGAGGCGGGGGCGGATCGATGGTGCGGTGGGCTGGAAATCCTTTCGGCACATCACCTTGCCACTGTTAAAGCCCACCCTCATGTTTTGTGTGATCATGTCCATCATCGGCTTACTGAAGATTTTTACCGAACCTTATATTTTAACCTACGGGGGGGCCCAGCAATTCTTCTCAGACTATGGTGACCTATATCTACAATAACGCTTTCCGTTATAGTAAGCTCGGTTATGGTTCGGCCCTTGCCTACGTACTATTCGTACTCATTTCATCGTCTCTTTAATTAATCTGAAAGCATTCGGTAGCGATCCTACGAACTAGGGTCGGGCCTGATAAGATATGGGCAATAGTGTCAATAGAGTTTGGAAGGAGCATGAATATGATAGGCGAAATGGTTTTACAACACGCAGAAAAACTATTTCCTGAGTTTGTTAGGGATCTTGAGGCCCTGGTTAATATAGATAGCGGTAGTAGAGATGTGGAAGGGCTGCGGGAGATTGCCGATTATCTCGTGCCCCCCCGTTTGGTGGGGGCTTGGCTGCACTGTAGAAAAGCAGTGGCATGATGAGTACGGACCTTTTTTTTAGTTGCCCGAAAAAAAAGGGAAGGGCCGTGCAAAGGTGTTGTTTGTAGCCCACCTTGATACTGTTTTTGACCGGGGGGGTACCAGCCAAAGGCGGCCCTTTGCCATTAGGGGGGGCGATCACGCGCACGGGCCCGGCGTTAACGACTGCTGTACCGGAGTGCTAAGCCAATATTATGCGGTACGAATTTTGGACGATCTTGGCTTTGAGGATTACGGTGAACTGATTTTAGTCTTTAATTCCGATGAAGAGTTAGGTTCCCCCCTGGTCGGGCCAAAAAAAATCACCGAGTTGGCGAAGACTGCCGATGTGGCACTTATTCTTGAAGGGCCCACGTTTCCTGATGAATTTATCGTCAGTAGAGCAGGAACAATGAATTATAAGCTTGATGTGGCAGGCAGGCCGATCCATTCGGGGGGGGTCCGCCCCCGAACTTGGGAAAAACGCCATTTCCGAGTTGGTTTACAAGTTGAATAAAATTCAGGCGATGGATGAGCTAGAGGGAGTTAATGTTAACATGGCCGTGGTTTCCGGGGGGGTGAAAAACAGGGAATCGTTGCGGGGGGGTCCGCCTCCGCGGAAATAGACTTTCGGGTAAAGGATTGGGCCGCGGTCGACGCAGTTGAGCAGGCGTTAGGGCAAATCATGCGGGAATGCCGAGTAAAGGGGGGGACAAAAACAACAATCACCGGCGGTGTAGGCCATCCCCCCTTTCCAACAGCACCCGGCAGCAGATATGTTCATTGATTTGGTGAAAAGTGCGGCAATAGCCTTGGGCTCAGCCTTACAGAAAAATATTGCGGCGGGGGGGCTTCCGATTCTTCTTACACCGCTTTAGGCGGAGTTGTCACAATCGATGGTCTGCAACCCTGGGGGGCGAGCTATTCCACACGCCAGAGGAATACGTTGACTTGACACCGTTGTGCCTAGGGTCAGTCTAGTTACCAGCATTGCACTTGAAATCTCCCGTGACGCAAGATTTTTAAGAAGCAATTATGACAAATAGGGCGGATGGCCGCGACAGTCCGAAAATTCGTTCTTTAAATCACAATTACATGGGGGGGTATTCGCATGTTAGAGCAATCATTCACCCGAAAAACGCCGAAAGAAAGAGCATTACAGGTTTTATTGTATATTTGTTTACTTGCGGGTGCTGTTATTATATTGCTTCCCTTTTATTGGATGCTTTCTTCTTCATTTAAGACATCTGCAGACATTTGGATTTATCCGCCGGAGTTGATTCCCAAGTCCCCGACGCTGATGAATTACGTAAATTTGGTCAAGAACAGTTTGTTTCCCCGGCACTTTCTCAACAGCATAATTGTGACCCTTGGTTATACCGGGCTATCATTGTTTTTTTACTTCGCTCGGCGGGTTTGCATTTGCAAAGTATGAGTTTCCGGGGGGGCGAGATGCGTTATTTATCGTCGTTCTTGGTACGCTCATGATACCGACAGAGGTTATTTTGATTCCCCTATTCATTGTAATGGCCAAAATAGGCTGGGTTGACTCCTATCTTTCCCTAATCATTCCGTTTAGCGCTAACGCCTTCGGCATCTTCATGATGCGCCAGACGATGGGCAATATACCGATGGATCTCTTGGATGCGGGGGCGAATAGACGGCTGCACGGAATTTCAGCTATACCGGAAGATTGCTTTGCCCGCGGTAAAGGGGGGGCTTTGTGCGTTGGCGGTGCTGAGCTTTCTCACATCGTGGAACGATTTCTTGTGGCCCCCCTGATTATTCTGCAGGACAATAGGATGTTTACTGTGCCCCTTTCCATTGCATTGATGAAGGGCCTGGATTTTTCCGATTACGGGCTGATTATGGCAGGTGCAACGGTTGCCACCTTACCTGTGATGGTCGTGTTCTTGTTCATGTCCGAGCACTTCATCTCCGGGGGGGCACTGAGTGGCGCAGTCAAAGGTTAAGACCCAAAATAAAACAAGTCAACAGGGGGGGAGAGAAGCCACCATGGCCTTGTCAACAATTAAAGAACTAATGCATCCTTTACCACAGGGTTGGGCGATAGGAGCATTTAATATTAACAATCTTGATGATGTGAAAGCAATTATTGGAGGGGCTGAGGAGGATCGATCACCGGTAATCCTGGCTGTAAGCCAGGGGTTGTAAAACACATCGGTACTGAACTGGTGGCAAAGATTTGTTGTACCGCCGCCAGGCAAGCGGTCGTGCCCGTTGCTGTCCATCTCGATCATTGCACCTCTGTTGAGTTGGCGATCGAATGTATGCGTTACGGTTTCACCTCCGTCATGTTTGACGGTTCCCGTTTGCCCTACGCAGAAAATGTGGTGCTGACAAAAAAAGTGGTTGAAGTTGCTCGCTATTTTAACGTTTCAGTTGAGGGGGGGAATTGGGCCAGGTGGGGGGGGTACAGAAGATGATCTGTCAATCGATCAATCTGTTTTAACGGAACCTCTTGAAGCGAAGCAGTTTGTTGAAGAAACAGGAATAGATTGTTTTCTCCTGCCATCGGGACCGCGCACGGCTTGTACAAGGGGGGGAGCCGAAACTGATATCAAGCGTTGAGAGATGAATACGCCT
>JMBX01000056.1_pt1 | contig 27540 bp, 38 predicted proteins | sample 616521 | NCBI WGS metagenome assembly JMBX01 (sample SAMN02727906, study PRJNA239997) | anaerobic digester metagenome | biome: anaerobic digester; isolation source: mesophilic anaerobic digester inoculated with municipal waste water sludge... | place: Germany: Bielefeld University, CeBiTec ...
TTCCAAAAAGTACCAAAAGCGCTTTTGAGGGTATCGCCAAATTTGGCGGGCAATTTGGGGGTTATCCATGATGATGCCAATCGCGCCTTCGCCTTCGGGCGGGTTTTCGCGTGGGATAAGATGCGTGGTAAATTCCTGCGAATCACGCAGAACCACAATCTCAATTTCTTTACCTAGATTAGCTTGAACTTGATTGCTCAATGCCTCATTGCTGTCGATCTTGACGCCATTAATAGTTTTAACAAGGTCTCTAACTTCAAGTCCAGCCTGGGCGGCAGGTGAGTTGGGCGCGATATCGGCGATGATAACGCGCGTGGGGTCCGGACTGCCGATGGCGTTGAACATGATAACCAGCACAATGATGCCCAAAATGAAGTTCATCGTGGGGCCAGCGACCAAAATGAGAAAACGTTTCCATTTTGGTGCCTGGGTGATGCCACCGATGATGCCCGAGTCGACCGTTTTGGTTTTGCTTCCTGGGTTTCGGGTTCGATGATGATATCCGGTTCGCCACATGGTGTTTCGACGACAATCGCTTTAGCTGATAATTCTTCGGTTTCATCAATGGGCACTTCTTCTTCAAAGCGCACAAAGCCACCGAAGGGAATGGCGTTCAGGGTGAAGTCCGTGCCACGCCATCTAAACAGTCTGATGAGCTTGGGCGGGTAGCCAAAACCAAACTCCGCGACGGGAATACCTAAAATAACTGCCATTAAATAATGGCCAAGTTCGTGTACAAAAATAATCAATCCGAATACAAACACGAATTGAACAATGGTCCAAATAGTTGCCATAGTGTCTCCTTGGGGGATTATTATACTCATTTTGCTTTTGCCTACCGAATTTGCCGAAGCTTTTTACAAAAATCTTATTCTTTACGGGGGGGGAATATGTTATATAATAGACGCGATATTATAACGGAGGTTTATATATGAAAACAAAAATTGGTATTAGTGGATTTGGTCGCATTGGGCGTCTTGTAGCGCGCGTTGCGGTTATGGATCCTGAAGTGGAGCTTGTGGCAATCAACTCAACTGCGGACCCTGAAAATACAGCACGTCTTTTTAAATACGACTCTACCCACGGAACATTTGACGGCGAAGTGAGCTTTGACGAAGGACATCTGATTGTAAACGGTAAAGCAATTCCACTTTTCTGTGATCGAGATCCCAACAAACTGGATTGGGGCAAATATGGCACTGAAATCGTCATCGACTCAACGGGTGCTTTCCGCACCATCGACACCGCCAGCGCGCACTTGCGCGATACGGTGAAGAAAGTCATCATCACCGCGCCGAGTTCTGACGCGCAGATGATTGTAATGGGTGTCAATCAGGATGCCTACGACCCCCCCAGCCAGCCTGTGGTCTCAAATGCCAGCTGTACAACCAACTGTTTGGCGCCAGTAACCAAAGTCATCCACGATAACTTCACCATTGAAGCTGCCGCGATGACAACTGTGCACGCATTCACGAATGATCAAAACAATCTGGATAACCGCCACAAAGACCCGCGCCGCGCGCGAGGTTGTACCCAGAGCATCGTGCCAACTTCAACTGGCGCAGCCAAAGCGATGGGCAAGGTTATTCCTGCTTTGAATGGCAAGATGAACGGTTTTTCTGTGCGCATTCCTACCCCCCCAACGTTTCTCTGGTGGACGTCGTTTTCCAACTGAAGGAAAGCCCCAGTGTGGAAGAAGTCAACGCTTTGCTCAAGCAAGCGGCTGAAGGCGAACTGAAGGGTATTTTGGGTTATAGCGACGAACCTCTGGTCTCGATTGACTATAACGGCGATTCTCGTTCGAGCATTGTTGACGGTCTTTCAACCATGAAAGTTGGTGAACACCTCATTAAAGTTGTTGCCTGGTACGACAATGAATGGGGTTACAGCGTGCGCTGCGTGGATTTGGCAAAATTCATCCACAATAAGTAGTTCACGACATAAACAAACGAGGAGAAGCGGTTATATTCGTGAAAATCGGATATAATCGCTTTCGTTATGAATATAGAAGACCTGACCGCAAAAATGAACGCGCTTGTGGCGCATCATGGGTGGTACGAGCCCGACTCGCCCAAAAAAACAGTTACCCCCCCGCAATCTGGCGATTTCGCTTTGTCTGGAAGCTGGCGAAGTCCTGGAGCATTACCAGTGGGGCGATGAAAGCGCGGATAAAGAAGCCTGGCTGGTGAACTGGCTGATGTGGCACTTTACCTCTTGCAACTGGCGCATGTAGAAGGCATTGACCTGGAACAAGCAATACTTGATACTATCGCGCGCAACTGGAACCGGCAATGGTCAGATGAAAAGGACGTTGAGAAATGATTGTAGCCGTATTTGGCAGTGCATCGCCTAAAGCAGGAGATAAGCTTTACCAACAAGCCTTTGATTTGGGGGCAAGCTTTGGGTCAGGCGGGTTATCAGGTGATGACGGGTGGCTATTGTGGCACCATGGAGGCGACATGCAAAGGCGCACGACAGACCGCAACAGCGCATACGATTGGCGTGACCTGCGATGAAATTGAAGCTTATCGACCGGGTAGCGCGAACGCTTATGTCCTTGAAGAAGTGCGCACCCAAACTTTGAGCGAGCGCATTGATTATATGGTTCGCCACGCGGATGCTTTTATTGCCTTGCAGGGCGGCGTTGGCACACTGGCGGAAATTATGCTGGCGTATAATATGATGATTATCGGTGCCATTGAACGCAAAGCTTTTGTTTTGATTGGTGAGTCCTGGGCTACACTCGGTGCTCATTTTTTTTGATGAGCTGGAAGGGCATGTGCCGGCATTCGCGAAGGAATTATTAATATTTGTGAACACTGTTGATGAGGCAGTGTTGGCATTAGAAAGCAGGAATAAAAAGTAAAAGATGGAAAATTTAAAACTGACAAGCAGAGAAGAGAATTATTCAGAATGGTATAACCAACTGGTGCTACGTGCCGAGCTGGCAGATTACGCGCCAGTGCGTGGCTGTATGGTTGTGCGACCTTATGGCTGGGCTTTGTGGGAGAATATCCAGGCGGCGTTGGACAAACGCTTTAAGGAAACGGGTCACGTAAATGCCGCTTTCCCGATGCTGATACCAGAATCGTACATGACCAAAGAAGCTGAGCACGTTGAAGGTTTCGCGCCAGAGTTGGCGGTGGTTACCCACGCGGGTGGGTCTAAACTTGAGGAGCCTTATGTTTTGCGCCCGACGTCTGAAACCATCATTGGCACAATGTACTCTAAATGGATTCAATCCTACCGTGACTTGCCAGTTTTGATGAACCAGTGGGCGAATGTCATTCGCTGGGAAATGCGCACACGTCTCTTTTGCGTACGACCGAGTTTTACTGGCAGGAGGGTCATACCGCGCACGCAACCTATGAGGAAGCTGAAGAAGAAACGCTTAGGATGCTTGGCGTTTACACCGAATTCTGCCACAACGAAGCGGCAATGCCAGTCTTGCCTGGTCGCAAATCGGATAATGAAAAATTTGCCGGCGCTTTAGCGACTTATTCCATCGAAGCGATGATGGGCGATACCAAGGCTTTGCAAGCGGGTACCTCGCATTTCCTGGGGCAGAACTTTGCCAAAGCTTTTGATATCAAGTTCCTTGACCAAAACAACGAATTGCAATATTGCTGGACGACTTCATGGGGTGTGACCACGCGCCTGATCGGTGCCATGGTGATGATTCACGGTGATGACCAGGGTTTGGTTTTGCCACCTCGTTTGGCGCCTATCCAGGTGGTGATTGTGCCTATCTTCCGCAAGGATACTGAAAAGAAGCTGTATTGGCGATGGTCGAAAAGGTGCGTGCGGGCTTGAAAGCGAACAATATCCGTGTGCATGTGGATGACCGCGATGGCTTGACACCCGGCTTCAAATATCACGACTGGGAACTGAAAGGTGTGCCATTGCGCATTGAAATTGGTCCCAAAGACGTTGAGAAGAACAGCCTGGCTTTCGCGCGTCGCGATATCCCCCCCGGACGAGAGGGTAAGAACTTTGTTTCGATGGACGGATTTGAGCAATCAGTGGCGGATATGCTGGTTACGATTCAGGATAATATGCTTGCCAAGGCGATTGCTTTCCGTGACGCGCACATTTTTGAAGTGGATAATTACGAAGACTTTAAGGATGTTGTTGAGAATAAGGGTTGGGCTAAGGTTTGGTGGTATGCCGACAGTGAAAATGAAGAGTTAATCAAGACTGAAACCAAGGCCAAACTGCTCAACTTTACCGAAACCGAAGGCGAAGGCGTTTGTTTCTATTCCGGACGAAAAACCAACACGCAGGTCTTTTTCGCGAAGACTTACTAGAGTTTATCTTTGAAACTGATGAAAGAGGCTGACTTGTTCAGTCTCTTTTTTTCATGTTTAGTATTAATGCAAAGCATAAACAAGAATCAGCTATAATTTAACCATGGTTGCTATCAATCTAAACCGCTTAGCCAAACAATTGCAAGACTTGCGTGAAATGTTTAACCAACCGGAAACGTTTCGCGCGGAATTGCATCGGTTTTATCTTTTATCATCAATACTCCCGACGCAAGCATGAAGATTCCATTCCTAAAAGCTTCATGCGGCAGTACGATTTGCCTGTCCAGATTGTTCCACAGCTTGAGCTTTCTCTGCGTCAACTTGCCCAAAAGGAAACCGAGCAAAGTTTCACACTCATCGAAGAACTTTGGAAAGATGATTATTTCGAAGCGCGAGACTTGGCCTGTTATATCCTGGGTCAGCAAGCAGAAAGCCAAACCGAGCGGGTAGTTAGCCTGATAGAAAACTGGCTTTCAGAATCGCAGGACAGGGCAGTCGTGGCGTCGATTTTTGAAAAAGCCTGTGTGGGACTGCTGGAATTTGCGCCCCATCAGTTTAGCGAACTGACCAAAAACCTGCTGGCATCCAAGGAATTGCGTCAGCAAGGCTATGGACTGATGGCACTGAGTATTTATTTACCTAAAGCGCATCACAATGACTTGCCAGGTATTTATGGCATGGTGCGGCCTTTCATCGCGCATTCAGATTTACAGTTGCAAAGCCGTTTATCGGAACTGGTACGAGAACTGGCAAAGCAGTCGCCGGGCGAAGTGGCGTATCTCTTAAAAGAAGTCCTGGCTGATACTGAAGGGCCTGAAATCGAGCAGCGCTTGCGTTCATACCTGGACTTTTTCGAGCCGCGATATGCCCAAAGTATTCAGGACGCGATAAAAAAATCATGCCAAACGCTAAGCTACTGGCAATTAGAATTGACATGGGCAAAAATGACTTCTTCAAACTCGGGTAGACTTTAAATATGAAAGTTTCCAAATTCATACGTGGAAAATGTTTGGTATTCTTGCTTGGATTTATTATGCTGGTTTCAATGTCTGGGTGCAAACCGAGCGAATCTGCAGTATCTGAGACTCCCGAATTGAATCAAACAGAAGCGCCTTTGCCCATGCCGATCACATATCAGGAAGTGACAGAGACAAGTTTATCTCACACAACCGCCACACCGTCTACTGCGATTGTCGTTGAAACCCCCCGATGTGACTGTTGAAATCAATGATGCACTGCCAACGCTGGATAGTGAGCTGAGCACATTGTTTGACTATCCCGAATCGCATTACATTTGGGGCTTTGTTGGGCACGCGCAGCACTACTATCTCAGCTGTGAATCGAGCGCGGCGGTGGACTGGGCGTGGTTCTTTGGTGTAAACATTTACGAGTCAACTTTTCAGGCCGATATGCCCCCCCGATCGGATAACCCCCCCGATTTAGGTTATGTGGGCGATTACACCACACGCAGATGGGGTCAAATTCCACCCTATTCCTATGGTGTACACGCGGGGCCTATCGCGGAAGGTTTGCGCGCTTACGATTTGCCCGCGCTTGCTGTAAAAGGCTATACGCTGGATGAGATAAAGCAAAAACTCTCGGAAGACAAACCCATCATCGCCTGGATAATTGGTAATTTAGAGTACAGTGAGCCAGTCGAGTATGTTGACCAGGCGGGCAACACGGTGATTGTCGCGCCTTATGAGCATGTGGTCATTCTTACTGGCTACAATGCCGAGAGTATTCGCTACATGAACAACGGCAAATTCTTCGACGCGCCAACAGAGGTGTTTTTGACTTCGTTTGGCGTGTTGGGGGGGAACATGGTCGTGATTTACGAGTAAAAGCTAAATTAATTGGCGAAAAATATAAGCAGTTGGTATATTTTCATACATTAATTAGAGGGAGGCACTTCATCAATGAAAGTAAAACGTAGGACTATTGTTTACTATGTAAAGAAACATTTATTTCATTTTTTGATACTGATAGTTAGTGCTGTTATTCTTTCTTTTTTTTAAGTCTTGCACCTATTCCTTTATTAGGGAAATTAACTGACATTCTTAGCACAAAACAAGCAATTAATATCTCATTCTTTGGACTAAAATATGAATTAGATATTTGGCAGTGTTTCTTCTTAATTGGCTTTTGTATCCTTCTAAATTCTGCGGGTCTTAATTTCTTCGGGCAGTCCGTTAGTAAGTTTAGCAATAATATTATGTATGAGATTCGCAATGATGCTTTAGGCTGGATTATTCAAGACTCGGTAAAAGACAATAACTCAGATAATGAAGGTGAATATATATCCAGGTTTATCACTGATGTGAAATCTGTGACACGCTTATTAACTGGTCCTATTAATGGGTTTTTGATTTCGATATTGAAATTCTTTTGGGCGGTTGGGATCTTATTAAAGTGGGATATCAAAATTGGCCTTCTGTCATTAATTGTTGTTCCGCCACTTTATTACTTGAGTATTTGGATTTCACGTGAAAACAAAGTTCTTACCCAAGAGAGTAGAAAACAGGAATCATTGATTACGCAAAATTTGGCTGATCTTCTGTATAATTCTAAAGTAGTCACTATTTTTTTCATCTTTGAAACACGAAGTTGGTCACATTGATCCTGAACTGGATGGTCAAAGGCATATTGACAACAAAATAATACAAAAGTACTCTACATATTGGCAATTAGTTTATGTACTAAACACGATAGGTTTACTTGTTGTCCTGTTTTTTTTGTGATACAAGGCATTATTTCTGGCAAGTTTTCTCCTGGAAATCTTGTAACAGCTTTTCTACTTGTCAAAACATCTACGACCCGATTATTCTCATTAGTCGCTATGTAACGGAGATGACCAGCGCATCGGTTTCGCTTTCTCGTGTCTTTGAACTCGAGCCCATTGAGGTTGAATAAAACTATGAAAAATTGAGTTTCCATAACATCAAGTATTCTATAGATAGGGAAAAGATTTATAAAATAAATGACATGGATTTAGAACCCGGTTGGGTTTATCTGATTTCAGGTGAAAGCGGTTCTGGAAAAACAACTTTTATAAATGTGCTTCTTGGCTTTGTACCTTTGATTTCGGGGGGGTGGATAAAGATAGGCGATTCTAACAATCAATCTGAGAATTGGCTAAGTTATTTTTCTGTTCAGTTTCAGAACCACCAAATTCTAAACAGAAACTTGGTTGATAACATTTCTATGGGCGGAGAAATTAATCAAAAGAAACTGGATTATTACATCAAAAGATGAAGCTTGAATCCTTAAATAGCGAAATCGTTTTCGGTAATCGCGGAGAGAAAATTTCTGGAGGAGAGAAAAGACGCATCGCTATCGCACGGGCATTATATAGATCTGCTTCTGTATACATATTTGACGAACCGACAAATGATTTAGACCAAGAAATGGTTTCTATCGTTTTGAAGCTAATAGAAGAAAAGAAACCAGGCAACATAGTCATCATTGCGAGCCACGATCCAAGAGTTATGGCTATTTCAGATTCCACTATCCATTTTGATCATCTATTTTCTTGTTCTGGTTTTAGTTATGAAATGACCTTGGCGTCGAATGAAAATTTGACTATTCCACGCTCAACGGGTATTATTATCAGTTGCCGGAAATTCCAGCCGGTAAAATATATTATGGACGAGGGTAACCCCATAAAGGAGGGGGGGTGAGAGGCGTCCGGAGGAAAAATGACAACACATCAAGAAATTATCATCAAAGCTGAAAAGCGACAAGTTACTGGCAAGAAGGTGAAAGCCTTGCGCCGACAGGGTATTTTACCCGGTGTTATTTACGGTCACAAAACCGAACCGCTCGCCATCCAAATGGATGCCCACAGCACTGGGCTGATTATGGGTAAATTGACGGGTACCAGTATTGTAACTTTGGATGTTGACGGTGAAAACACACAGCTATCGTGCGTGACCGCCAACGCGACGTTATCTACGAAGAACTCCTGCACGTTGACTTCCTTGAGATTTCACTCAAAGAACTTTTGCGCGCGACCGTGGCAATCGAGTTGGTTGGCGAAGCCCCCCCTGTTTCGAAACTGGGCGACGTGATTATTAACCATGTTTTGACCGATCTCGATATTGAAGCCTTGCCGATGGACCTTCCTGAACGTATTGAGGTTGACATCAGTGGCATCGAGACTGTTGAAGATACGATTACCGTTGCTGACCTGAATCTCGGCGAAAAGATTACCATCCATACTCCCGAAGACGAAGTTATCGTAACTGTTGGCTTTGTGGCTGCTGAAGTTGAGGGTGAAGAAGATGAAATGGCTGAAGGTTCCGCAGAACCTGAGGTTATCTCCGCCCGTGAAGCAGAGGACGAGGAATAATCCTTACACTCAAAAAGTAATAAACATAAAAAGCCACTTTATAAGTGGCTTTTTGCTTAGTTCAAGGGTCGTTTTATTTGCTGAATGGTTCAACTTTCTATTATTTCCAGAAATTGCAAAATAATTTGAGCGGTGATGCCCCCCAAATGAGTTCGCCATCGTAACGTTTGAAGTAAAGCACGGGGGGGTGTGACTGAGACTCGTGGACGAAATCCTGATAGTAGCGGTTGGCAGGGTCTTTCAGGAATGAAAGGGGGGGCACGATGAAGGCACGGGCAACTTCTTCAGGTCTCAAAAATAATTCCTGGGGGGGCCAGGATATGATGCCAACAACCGGCGTTAGCGCGAAATGGGATATCGTGCCAAACGTAGGCATGGTGCCTAGCACGGTAACGCTTTCGGGTAAAAGGCTAATTTCTTCAAAGCTTTCGCGCAGGGCGGTTTGAACAAGGTTCGCGTCGCTTTCTTCCCATGCACCACCCGGAAAGGCAACTTGTCCGGGGGTGACTCCAGAGTTTCTCAGTCCGTCGGGTGAGCAAAATGTGCCATTCGCCTTGATGACACAAAAGTGGAATGAGCACCGCCGCAGGATGAAGTGGGTTGGTGAGTTGCAGGCGTTTATCAATAATGGTGCCAGGATTTGTGGCAAGATGTTTTGCCAGTCTTTGTGCTAAATCAGCGGGCAGACCTTGGCAAGCATTGAGTAAGTTATCGGTCAATCCTGATTTCCTTGTTCGTCATCGAAAGCTTCATCGTCGCTATCCTCAGCAGCGAGACGGTCAACTTTGCGCCCGAAGATGAGAAACCCGGTGTGTCCTATCATGCGGTCAACGGGTCTCAGGCGCGCCCAGTCGGTCTTGTAGAAACGTTGCAAAATTTCGCTGACTTCAATCATGGCAAAGTTGGCCAGTTTAAGTTCGCGAAGGATAATTTCAACCTGGTTGAAAGTGGGCAGAATCATGCCCAGGCTACCCCCCCGCCACGCAAGCTTTTACGCACGTGATGGAGATAATCCTGTGGGTTGGGCAGGTCAAGAATGATGGCGTCAACGTTTTCTTCGTCAAAGCCGTCTTCCGCGTTGCCAATTTTGAAATCAACCCGGTTTTGCAGGCCGAACTTCGTCAGGTTTTGATAGCCAGGTCTTGAATTTGCGCTTTGCGTTCGTAGGAGTAAACCTTTCCGGTTGTGCCAACCATGTATGCCAGCGCGGTGGTTAATCCGCCTGAGCCGGTGCCACATTCAATGACGCGTTTTCCTGGCCCGATGCCCATGTGAAAGAGAATATAGCTAATTTCCTTGGGGGGGTACATGATTTGGGTGCCCCCGTTTTAAACCTTTGATGAGATCGCTAAGACTGGGCTGAAGCAAGTAGAAGGGATTGCCTTGATGGGATTCCAAGCGTGTGCCCCCCCAAGCGGTGCCGATGATATCGTCATGGCGAATGACGCCACGATGGGTTTGCAACACCGCGCCGGCTTCGAGCACGAGTAAATGGCTGCGATGTCCGGTGCCTTGCAGTTGAACAAGGTCGCCTTCCTGGGCAAAGTTGCTGTCGGTGAATATAGCTGAATTCATTTAGGCTATCCTTCGGGGTTTATACGGGTGAACCAGTTGCCAAGGAACAGGAACACTAAGCTGCCGACAATGCCGCCAGCCATTTGCACGCCACCAACGGTCATGAATTTGACGTCGTAGTGTAGAAAAACGAGATGTCCCAGGTAAAAACCAAGCCAGCTAAGTGCCAAATACAAAATAAGTTTCCAAAATCCCCCCCACCACGCCAAAGATGGAACAAGGCGCCAAAGAGAGCAGCCAGTAAACCACCAAAAATGTAGGATGTGATGTTCATAAGTTTCCTTTAGTCTAAGCGGGCAGTTCACGGTGATGGTGAATGATGCGCGCAAGTTGTTGTTTTGCAGACATGGCCAGAAGACCAGTCCAAAAGAACTCAACGCACAAGCGCTATCCGAAAGGGTATTTGCATCAAAAGTCTGCCCGAGGTCTTCTGACCGCGAGCATGACTTTTCGTTAGCACTGGTATAGACAACTTGCGTGTTGGTCGTGGGCTTAATCATAACATTAAGTGGTATATTTTAGCTATGTTTGCAGATACTCATTGCCATTTAGACGACAGACGGTTCCAAAATGACCTGCCCCCAAGTGATTAAACGCGCGGAAGATGCCGGCCTGGTTTTGATAATCAATTCAGGCGCGGATATGGATTCATCTGAAGCTTCGGTGCGCCTTGCCCAACAATATGAAGGTTTTATCTTCGCGAATGTTGGTCTGCACCCAAACCGCATTAATGAACTGACCGCACAGACTTTGAAACGTTTGCGATTGTTGTCAAAAAGCCCTGAAGTGCTGGCGATTGGTGAGATTGGGCTGGATTATCACTGGAACACCTTCCCGGTTTGGCAACAAAAAGAAGCTTTTCGTACACAACTTGATTTGGCTGCTGAAATGGAATTGCCAGTTGTGATTCACAGCCGAAAATCAACTGATGACGTTGTTGAAATCTTATTGGAATGGCATGCCGGTCTGCCAGCGGAGCATCCTCAAAAAGCACGACCGGGTGCCTTGCATAGCTGGAGCGATACTTATGAAAAGGCCAAACCTTTGATTGAAGCGGGTTTTTACTTTGGCGTGAGTGGGCCGGTGACCTATCTTAACGCGCCAGAACGGCGGGAGTGCACGGCTGCCTTGCCCCCTGGAACGCATCTTGATTGAAACGGATTGCCCTTATCTAACGCCACATCCTTTACGCGGAAACGCAACGAGCCGGCTTATGTACGCAAGATGGTCGAGGAAGTGGCGCGTTTGCATGGCAAGACGATTGATGAAACTGCAAAAATCACAACCCAAAATGCTTTTAGGCTTTATGGCTTGAGAGTGCAGGTAGCTTAAAGCCAGCTTGCTTTAGAAAAGAGTTAATGCAATAAAAAAACGCGGGTATTGTCCCGCGTTATGTTTTAAATGGATTGCTGTTTATGCTGAAAACCCTTCGCGTTTGTAATCCACAAAGCGGTAACCTGTGCCACGTTCGGTGAGAATGTATTTGGGGGGTTGCTGGGGGGGTCTTTTTCGAGTTTTTTTGCGCAAATAGTTGATGTAAAGGCGCACGTAATGGGGGGGTTCGTTTTCGTATTCGTAACCCCAGACTTTGTTCAGGATTTGGTCGTGGGTCAGCACCCAACCGGCGTTTTTCACCAAATGGTAGAGCAGACGGTATTCGGTAGGGCGAAGCTGAACGAGTTCGCCTTCGACCCAAACTTCATGACGATCAAAGTCAATCGTGAGGCGGTCGTCAACGACGATTTTTCCGGATTCTTCTTCACTCCTGGCAGCACTGCGGCGCAAGACCGCGCGGATGCGACTGGTCAGTTCACGTGGCTGAAAGGTTTGGTGATGTAATCGTCCGCGCCGAGTTCGAGCCCTTGAACGATGTCGGCTTCTTCGCTTTTGGCAGTGAGCATGATAACCGGGATTTGGCTTTGTTCGCGAATGAGCTTAAGCACGGTAAAACCGTCCATGTCAGGCATCATAATATCAAGTAGCACCAAATCGGGCAGGGTTGTGCGTAACTGGTCCATGGCTTGTTGACCGTTCATGGCTTCAACAACGTCAAAGCCATCGTGTTCCAGGTTAAGGTGGATCACTTTTACAAGCCCGCGTTCGTCATCGGCAACTAATATCTTTTTCTTTGTTCCACTGGGTTCCATCTTTCATCTCCTAGCTTATTTTGACTAAAATGGCGCTGATGTTATCAGTACCGCCGGCATTATTGGCCATTTCGATGAGCGAATTGACCATTTTTCGTAATTTCCGCCATCGTTGATGCGCTTTGACAGGGTTTCCTGGTCTACGAGCCCCCCCAAAGTCCATCTGTGCAAAGTAATAGCGTGCATGGTTCTGTGATTTCAACATGCCCGATATCAGCCCGAAAGCCTTCATTTTGCCCAAGTGCCCTAAACAGTACGTTGCGTTGGGGGTGATCGTTGGCATCTTCCTGGCTGATTTGCCCAAGTTCGACCAAACGTTGCACCAGGCTGTGGTCCAGGGTGAGCGCTTTTAGGGGGGGATTCGTGGCGCTGGTGATATAAAGGCGCGAATCGCCAACATGGGCGAAGTGGAGCTTTTTGTTGAGAACAAGCGCAACGGTGAGCGTGGTGCCACCACCTTGCACTTTGTCAAGCACAGCGTTTTGGGCTGTTTGCAGGGCGTCTTCGAGTATAGTTTGGATAGCATCGTCACTGAATTCCGTTTGACCGTCGTGCAAAGGCTGGACAAGGGTTTTTTGCAGTTGCGCAGCTGTAGTTTGGATGGCGATGCTGCTGGCAATATCGCCGTACATATGCCCGCCCATTCCATCAGCAACCATAAAAATCCCCCCAGCGTAGAGCGGCTTTTGGGGAGCTGGGTTTTGATGTTGAGCGCGTAGATGGCGTCTTCCATGTGGGTGCGGGTCATTCCCAGTGACTGCGCCAGCTGGACTTCCAGATGCACAGGGATCTGTTCGTTGCTAAAGGCGTTTGCCAGGTCTATTGGTTTGTTTTTTTCTTCTGCGACTAAAAATTGACAAAATTACTCCGTTACATCATTGTTTTATGTCTTAAGGAAGGTCTTGCCTGACGCGTTCCAAATAGTCTTCAGCCGCCCAACCGGTGCGATTGGCATCATAAGGGGGCTTTGAGCTGCCACCAAATGAGATCATCAATGACTTCGGGACCGCCAACGACTTCGAACATCTCAGCGTCCAGGGCAAGAAAGTTAATCGTTTGACCCCCCCGTCCGGGACTGTTGCGAATGTTGAGTCCAAGTCCTTTTGTGCCCACGACTTTAACGAAACTGCCAACGCCGATGGTGTCATCGGGTAAGATGTTGGGCGCGGGCTGAGTAGGTGTGGGCAGTTGGGTGGGTACAAAAACAGTCGCCGTTTGGGTGGGTGCTGCGATTAGGGTGATGTTATAAACAGCTTGCTGGTCGGGAGCGTTGGCTTTTTCCGCGCTTTTATTGAAAATAATATACGCAAAACCGAGCAAGACCAGGGCGAAAATAAACGCGCCCAGGATGGCAAGCGGATGAATCTTGTTATTTCTGCTTTCGGTCATAAGTTCTCCGTACCTAATTATAGCTTATTAAAAGCGGGGGGGATTGGGATAGTGTGTAAACAGAAACTCAAATGAAACGTGTCGCAATAAAAGCAGTGGTAAAATGTCTATCATGTTGAATACGGAAAAAGTTTAAGCCTTCGCGCTCAAGACACCGGGCCTATAGTTCTCTCTCGCGCCGACGGCGCACGGGTAGTGGCTTGTTTGTGGTGGCCGGTTTGTTTTTGCTGGCGGCAGTTGTTTTGACGATTATCAGCATTGTGCAGTTCAAGTCTGTGGCCGTGGTGTATCCGAATGGTTCGCAGATTGGGGGGTATTCCGGTTGGTGGACTGTCGCGCAAGATGGCAGAAGAACGCCTAAGAGATGCTTACAGTATTCCCGTTGAACTGCGTTATGGCGACGCGCGCTTACAGTTCAGCCCGGATGTTTTAGGTTTGACGCTGAGTATCAAAGAAACTTTAGATAATACGGATGCGCAAAACCCAGGCAGTACCTGGTGGGCTTATTTATGGGGCAAGCTGGAGACACCCATTGCTTTTACACTTCCGATGCAGTTTGGCGAGAACCAGGCAATGGTGCGTCAGGTTTTGGAAGATACTTTTCCGAATCGTTATGATCAATTAGCAAGCGCCACGATTCCAGTGGTCAATTCATATCATGTTTTACCCGGTGAACCTGGTTTAGCCCTTGCCGATTATGACGAAACTGTTGCACAGATTATGAACGCCTTAAAGTCGCCAAATCAGAGGGTGGTTCAGTTGCGCGTTGAAGAAAGCCCAGCCTTAGCCATGCTTTGGGAAAATTTGGAAATTAAATTACGCCAGACGATTGAACAGGAAGGTTTCAACGGTTTGGTTGAAATTTACCTGGAAGATTTGCAGAACGGACGCTTAATACATTTCGCCACGCGTGGCGGGACGGATGTGCCGGTTGATGTGAGCCTATTCCGGGGGGGCGAGCACGGTGAAAATCCCGATTATGGTTTCCACGATGCGACGTGTTTCGGATCCTATCCCGGCTACTGCAAGCACATGGATGAAAGCGATGATACAGGATTCGCTTAACCCGCCAGCAGACGGGCTGATGAAAAACTATATGGACAACAATACCGGTCCGTTGATGGTAACGGATGATATGCGCGAGCTGGGCTACCAAAACACGTTTATGGCGGGTTTTTTTTGAGCCTGGTTCGCCTTTGTTGTATAAGTACGAGACGCCGGCGAATACCCGCACTGACGTATATCTGAACCCGGATACTTATAATCAAACGGTGCCATCTGAGATTGGCGATTTGCTTAAGCGGATTTATTTGTGCGCGAAGCACGACAGCCCGGAGTACAATCTTTTTGACGGGGGGGACGTGAGCCAGAGCGAATGCCAAATTATGATTGATAATTTGTTATCGAATCGCATGGGAGCGCTGATTGAAGTCGGTGTTGCGCCTGAAGGACGTGTGGCGCATAAGCATGGCTGGACGAACGAGACGGATGGTTTGCTGCATACGATAAGCGATGTGGGTATCGTCTTTTCTCCGGGTGGGGGGGATTATGTTTTGGTTATCTTCATTCATTCCACTGGCCAGCTTCTTTTTGACGAAGGCAATTTGCTTTTTGCGCGTCTTTCGCAATCCATTTATAATGCATATAATCCTTATCAGCAGGCGGTTGTTTACATAGAATAAACCCGCTACTGGAAACATTATGCGACTAATCATGACCCACGAACAGGCCGATTTAGACGCGCTGGCTTCAATGCTTGGCGCGCATATCCTGATGCCTGATGCTTACGCTGTTTTGCCCAGACAAATAAACCGCAATGGGCAGGCGTTTTTGCGCAAATTTGGCAAGGAACTGGGCTTTACACGCAGCCATGATTTACCCAGAAAGAATATTGAGGAAATTATTTTGGTGGATACGCAGTCGATGGTGACTCTGCGGGGGCATCACGCGGGATACCAATGTGCGTGTTATTGACCATCACGCACGCAAAAGCCGCGAACAAGCGGAATGGGACTATGAAATTCATGATACCGGTGCGTGTACAACGGTGCTGGTCGAAAAGATTATGGAAGCAAATCTGCCGGTTAGCCCGCAAGAAGCGACGCTGATGTTGCTGGGAATTTACGAAGACACGGGTTCGCTGACTTATCCAAACACTATCGCGCGCGACGCGAGCGCGGTGAGTTACCTGTTGACGATGGGAGCGGACCTGAACATCGCTTCAAAGTACCTGAATCCGCCACTTTCGAATGCGCAAATGCAGCTTTATGACCGCTTGCTGCAGAATCTCATGACAGTGCATATTGAGCAAAGTATGCTCGTTGTGGCATGCGCTTCAGCGCTTGATTTGAACGATGAGATTTCCAGTGTCGCGCATCGTTTGCGGGAGTTTTTGGAGCCCGATGGCCTGATTGTGCTGGCACTGACGCGCATGGGTTTGCGTTTGGTGGCACGGGGGGGAAACTCGCCGGATGTGGATATGGCAAAGCTGGCCAAGCATTTTGGCGGTGGGGACATCAGCGCGCGGCATCGGCCTTGATTCGGCTTCAGAGTCGGCCAGTCGCTGAGCAAAGTGAGTCGATTTTGAACCACTATCAACAAAAAGTACTTGACTTTTTACCCCCCCATATTGTCAGTCCCAGTTTGCAGGTAAAGCATATCATGTCGCAAAATCCTTTACTTTTGTCACCTGAAACAACCGTTCAGGAAGTGGCAGAGTTGATGAATCGCTATGGATTTGAAGGTTATCCTGTTGTTGAAGATGGGCGGGTGATTGGTTTACTCAATCGCCGTAATGTGGACAGGGCTTTGCACCACAAGCTGGATGCGACCACGCGCGAACTGATGGACAGTGGCGAAGTAAGCGTTGTGCCTGAGGATAGCATTTCGTATTTACAGGAGCTGATGACGGCAAGTGGCTGGGGGGGGCAGGTACCTGTTTTGGAAAAAGAGCATGGCAAAGTCATCGGCATCGTTACGCGTACGGACTTGCTGGGCGCGCTACACCCTGCGACGAATATTCCGTCGCAGGATGAGATTATCACCCGGCTTGAGGATGCCCTGCCACCTTCTCGTTTGCAATTCCTGAAAACGATTGCCAGGCATGCGGCAGATTTTGGTGTTAGCGCGTATATTGTGGGTGGTTTGTGCGTGATTTGATGCTGGATTTGCGTAGTCAGGACTTTGACATCGTTATTGAAGGTGACGCGATTGCTTTTGCAAAAGATTTGGCAGGAAAATTCGGTGGGCGTGTAGTTTCGCATAGCCGATTTGGCACCGCGAAGTGGATTATCAGCGAAGAGAAAGAAGCGATTGCAAAAGCGATTTTTGGCGACGACTTGTTTGAAGCAGAATTGTTGCCGGAACATCTGGATTTAATCAGCGCGCGTACCGAGTTTTACGAAAAGCCCGCTGCACTTCCAACGGTGGAAAGCAGCAGTATCAAGATGGACTTGCACCGACGCGACTTTACCATCAACACGCTGGCCTTGCAGCTGGATGGCGAAAATTTCGGCACCCTGTTCGACTTTGGGTGGGCTGGGCGATTTGCAGGATGCCAAAATAAAAGTTTTGCACGCCCTAAGTTTTGTTGATGATGCCACGCGGATGATGCGCGCGGTGCGTTTTGCGATGCGCTTTGGTTTTAGCATTGAAGAACGCACGCTGAGCTTGCTGGAAAACAGCTTGCCATTGTTAAACGAGATTAGTGGTGCCAGACTTTTGCATGAGTTTAATCTAATCTTGCAAGAATCTGAAGCGATCAAGATGCTTCAAATGTTGCATGATTTAGGTGTTTTGGCGCACATTCATCCTGCTTTGCCATGGAACGAGCACATTCGTGAACGCCTTGAGCAAGCATTGGCGCAAGTTGACGCGAAAGTTAATGGCAGTCATAAGTCAACTGAACTGAACGAACGCCAAACGCTGACGTATTGTCTGTGGCTTGAAGGACTCAATGCTGAAGAATTGGCAAGCCTGAACGAGCGCATGGTTTTGCCAGCACGTCTGATGCGTCTTATAGAGCAAACCCGTGAAACACGACAGGTTTTGCCTGACCTGGTGGATGCCAAGCCGAGTAAAGTTGTGGAAGTTTTACAACATATGCAGGATGAAGCGCTTTACGCGGTGCGCTTGAGCACACAAGACAAGCGGGAAATTGAAGTTTTAGATAGCTATATTAGCCAGTATCAGCACGTGAGTCAGCAGGCGCGTGGCGCGGATTTGCGCGCCTTGGGTTTGGAGCCTTCGCCGCGTTACGAAATCATCTTGCAACGCCTAAAAGCTGCCTGGCTGGATGGCGAGATACACAGCCCTGAAGAAGAAAAAGAACTCTTAAAACGTCTGGTCGCGGAATGAGAACTACTCAGGCAACTGACGCGCTATACCGCACGCAAGATGGGCAGGTTTTACCATTCGACCTTTGCAGGAAGAAGATTTGCCTGCGTTAGAATGGGATGGCGAATACTTGCATTTTCGTTTGCTTTATCGTTCACATTACAAAAACAGTCTTTGGGGCTACACCCGCATTTGGGTGGCTGAAGCTGAAGACGGAGAGATTGTGGGGCAGGTCTTTTGATGTTGCTTTCACGTAATGAAGAAACCGCTGATGGGGGTAAGCCGGGCGTATATCTTTTCGTTTCGCGTGAAAGAAAGGTACGTAATATCGGCTTGGGTGGTTTCATGATGAATTTTGTAGAAGACTGGGCGCGCGAGCGGGGTTTTACGCATTTGCGTTTGAATGTAGAACGCATCAATCTTGACGCCAGACGGTTTTATGAACGTCATGGCTTTGTGGTTTATGGCAGTGACCTAGGCGAATGGGAATTTATGGACACAATGGCGTTTGGCAGGAACGTGTTGAGCCAGCCTGGAAGATGATTAAAGCTATTTAAAAAAAACAGGCCCGCAATGCGCGAGTCTGTTTGAATTTGCGTTTGAGCTAATTGCTAGCTTAGCTTTTATCAGCGCTTTCTTCTTCTTCTTCTTCTTCTGTTGATGACTCAGCGAGTTCTTCTAATTCCTCAGCAGTTTCGACAAATTCAGGTTCATTAGCTTCTGTTTCTTCTGTTTCTTCAACAAGCGCTTCATCTACGACTTCTGCCACGTCGTCATCTTCTTCAAGTTCAGCAGGGCGATTGGCTTCGTTTTCGGCTGCCCATTTGCTGAAGATTTGTTTCAGTTCCTCGTAGTCTGCATCGGCCAGTTCTTTTGAGATGCCCAAAACACGACCCTGGCTATAAGTTTGCACATAAAAGCCGTTTTTAACGACTTCGATGCTCTTGACTTCTTCTTTGGGGACGCGCACCTTGGGGAAATTGGGTTGTGTCTGCGAAACGCCTTCATCATCAACGGTCAGGGAGTATTCTTTCCAGAGTTGCACGTTTTGTTTGTGGCGTCGAAAACCCATGAATCCATAGAAAACAACCATCAGGACAACCATGATGATAGCTTGATTTTGCATTTCCGGGCGATCGCGATACAGGAAAAAGACCAGGACAACCATCAGCACCAGGGGGGGAATGGAATACATGAGTGCAAGAATTTTAGTTTGTTTTTTTAGTTTTTCGGGGGGGTCGAATTGGTAGGTTTTCATCTTCTTCTCCATTAGTTTATGGGAGATATTATACTAGATAAGTATGATATTCGTGTAAAACGATAATATAAATAATCCTGGACCTAAACAGTGTTGATGATAAGTTGAGTAGAAAAAGCCCTTAAAAACTAAATGAGAGTCAATACAAAGGGCTTCTTGACTGTGACAGGTAGGAATCATCAGATTATCCGCTTATTTTCTTATCGCCATAAAATTCAACTAAAATCAAAACCAAAGCGGTAACCGCAAGGATTCCATCCATGATGCCAGCGGGCAACAGGAACATCATTAATATCATTGTAGTCACAGAATTAATAACAGACAATACCAGTCCCCCCCACATTCTGTTTTCAGTAATCCAACCGCTCCGATAATTCTTAGGATACCATAAATCAAACTCATTACTGACATCATATATAGGTTATCTTGAAAATATTGAAGTTTGAATTCAAAGTATTGTCCCGCATTACTATTGCTAAAGCCAAAAGTCAAGGCAGATATCAAGAATAAAACCCCCACCGATTTCCATTAATCCGCCATGTATGATTTGCAATATTGCAGCTGTTCTGTATCTTTTCATTTTCTTGTATCTCCGTAAACTCTATTTTTAAATACTAAGACGAAAAGTATTGTCTTTATTCCATTAGATTAAATTTGTAAATATAGGCTTTCTCACCATAATGGCGATTACCTACCCAATAAACAGTTTTATTGCTTTGGTTATAGATAACGCTATGAATTGTGACAGAATAGATGTCGTTATCCAAATTTCTCAAGGCAACTTTTTCTAAAACAATCATGGCGTCTTCATCATCTTTAACAAGCCCGCCTCTTTTTTTCTAATTCCTCTTTGACTGTTCGGTATCTGTCAAGTCCATGTTGTTTGTCACCTTCTTCATAATAACCAGGGTAAACAATAAAGTTTGTTACCAGTTGATATTTATCTGTGCCAGCCAAACTCATAGGGTCATCATTATAAATGACCATTAATTCTCTTAATTGACCGTCTGTGTCTGTAGAATCTGTGCCAGCAATGTATTCCAGGACGCAGATTTGCCATTGGCATCAGATATCATATAGTGGAAGGATGAATTGGCTGAGTCATGCATGTCGTACTTTTCAGCAATTGCAACAGCTTCTTCAACCGTGGCTGCATAATCAAGTATTACTCTTAAAAGAACTGTTGATGTGATATCTGGTCTGCCATTCTCTTGGTTTGTGGGTACGTTTATTTTCCCTGGTCCTTGATGGGTCATATAGATACCAACAGTTAGTCCTTTTTCATTCATTCCGTCAAGGGGAGCGTAGGCTGCAGCTATGGTGTTGATCTTATTTCTCAAACCTTCCATTTTCTTGTCACTGGGTACACCTAAAAAGCTCAAATCAACGGTTGATATAGACTTATACCTGTTTGCTGGATTGGTATGAACAATGGCAACGTTGGTTTTGTACATATCATAATTTCTTGCAAATATTTTGTCGCCATTTGTAGCATTCGCTGAGAATGATGAGCAGCCTACAATATCTGCCTCTTCAATGGACAAATTAAATAGTCCCTTTGTGATTTTTGATGTCAAAAAGCTGATTAATTCCTTGTCGTTCTTTGTTCCACCTGCTTCCAGGTATTCATCAAGATAGTAGTCTCCGAAAACTGTCATTTCATATACATAGCCATTCGTGTCATCATCACCCGGCATTATTTCTTTTATGCTTGCTACAGTTCTGATTTCATGCTTCCAAATAAAACCTGCAAGCAGCAATAATGAGAATGCCAGGGACAGGATAGATAGAAGAATAGTTTTTATCATAGATTTATTGCGCTTATTTTTCATATTAAAACCTCGTATCATTTTCGTATGATGCATCATCTCAAAAGTTATGAAATGATTTTAGTTAAGCAATGCAGGGGGGGTTTCAAAGCAATGTATGATCTTTGTACATAAGATTTATGTATGATATTCACTTCAATTATCTTGTTGCTATTACTATAAATGCATTTTTATTGATGAATAAATTTCCAAGATGAAACACATTGTAAATTCATTAAAAATTGTCAATATGATGGAATATCTGATATAATCAAAAGTCGGTTTACTGCCGAATAATAACGATTAAAGATAAAAAAAACTAGCCAGGCGCAGCGCCAGGCAAAAATGATAACAGGAAGGTAATACATGAAAGAATTTTCAACCGCATCAATTCGCAATATTGTGCTTGCATCACATAGCAACTCGGGCAAGACTATGCTCATCGAGAATATGTTGAATTTTACTGGCGCTACCACCCGCATCGGAAAAATTGAAGATGGCACAACGACATCAGACTGGGACGAAGAAGAACAAAAACGACAAATCTCACTCTTTTCTTCGCTGGTTCCTATCCTTTACAAGGACATTAAATTTAACTTTATTGACACCCCAGGCTATTCCGACTTTGTTGGTGAAGTGGTTTCCGCAATGCGTGTTGCTGATGCAGCCTTGATTTTGGTTGACTCTGTTTCTGGTGCTGAAGTAGGTACCGAAACCGCTTTGTACTATGCTGAAAAATTCGGAATGCCCCCCCGCTTTTTGCTTCTCAACAAGATGGATCGCGATAATGCCAGTTTTGCAAAAGCCATGAAATCTGTAGAAGAAGTAACCGACGCACGCTTAATCCCGATGCATTTGCCCATCGGCGAAAAAGCTGATTTCAAAGGCGTTGTAGACTTACTGACGATGAAGGCCTATCTTGGCGACGGTAAAACTGCCAGCGAGATCCCTGCTGAAATGCAAGCTGAAGCGGAAGAGGCGCGCACAGTGCTTGTGGAAGCAGCTGCTGAAGGCGAAGATGCACTTTTGGAGAAATATTTCGAAAATGGCGATTTGACCCCCCCGAAGAAATGGTTCAGGGTTTACACAAAGCCATTCAGGTCAGCAATATTATCCCCCCCGTGATGGTCGCCGCTGGTGGACGCATGATGGGCATCGGCCCGATTTTGGAAGGACTGCTTGCTTTGGCGCCATCCCCCTTGGAACGACCGGCTGTGAAAGCGAACGCGCCCAAAGGCGAAATTGAACTGCACTATGATGACAAAGGTCCCCTGGCGGCTTATGTTTGGAAAACAACCGCGGACCCCTTTGTTGGCCGACAGACTTTCTTTAAGGTTTATTCTGGTGTGATGAGCTCCGATACCCGTGTATGGAACGCCACCAAAGGTGAAGAAGAACGTTTAGCTGGTGTTCAGGTGCCATCGGGTAAAGATATGAACGCGGTGTCTGTTTTGCACGCCGGTGACCTGGGCGCGGTTGCCAAGTTGAGTGTAACCACCACTGGTGACACGCTGACCACCAAAGAGCAAAATATCACTTTGGACATGCCCGAGTATCCCACACCGCTCTACCGTGTGGCAATCACTCCACGCACACAAGCAGACGCCAGCAAGATGAGCCAGACTCTTTCACGCCTGGCAGAAGAAGACCTGACCCTGAAATGGGAAATGGAAGCTGCTACCCGCCAAACCTTGTTATTCGGTATGGGCGACCAGCACATTGATGTGGCAGTGAAACGCGCCGAGCAAAAATTCCAGCTGTGCCTTGACCTGCACGAGCCAAAGGTGCCCTACGAAGAACACATCACCAAAGAAGCCAGCGCGACTTACCGCCACAAGAAACAGACCGGTGGTTCTGGTCAGTTTGGTGAGGTTGCCTTGAAAGTCTTCCCGCTTGAAGATGAAGATTTCAGCTTTACGAATGATGTTTTTGGTGGCGCGATTTCGAGCAACTATATGGCATCCATCGAAAAGGGTATCCGCAACGTGATGAAAGAAGGTGTTGTGGCTGGTTTCCCTGTGCATAATGTGGGCGTTTCGGTTTATGACGGTAAAGAGCACCCTGTTGACTCCAAGCCTGTGGCGTTTGAAATTGCCGGCCGTGAAGCCTTTAAATTGGCTGTGAAAGACGCCAACCCAGTGCTGTACGAACCGATTATGAAAGTCTCCGTAACCGTTCCTGAAGCCAACATGGGTGATGTGATGGGCGACTTGAACACCCGACGTGGTCGTATGGAAGGAATGGATACTGACCGTGGTCGATCAATCATCAACGCGATGGTGCCACTGGCTGAGATGATGCGTTATACAACCACTTTGCGCTCAATGACCGGTGGACGTGGTCAGTACACGATGGAATTTGACCATTACGAGATGGTTCCCATATGCAGGCGCAGGAAATTATCGCGCAACGCCAGCGTGAGATGCACGACGAAGATTAATTTCTTTAGCATTTGAAATTAAAACGCGTGGTTTTCGAGCCACGCGTTTTTTTTAATAAATATCAAAACAAGGTTTAGCGAAAAGATTTATCCGCAAATGTAAACTTAAATTCCTGATAATCACAAACTTCCTTGAACCCGATGGCTTTGTAAATCTTGTTGCTGGTTGGATTTGAAAGGTCTGTGAAAAGATTAATCCTTTGATAGCCCTGATTGAGCAGCTCTTGTGAAAGGGAGGCGACAACAGCACTGGCGTAGCCTTTTCCACGGTATTCGTTTGGTGTGTATACCGCGCTGATACCGATGCTTCTTAGTTGGGGGGGACGGTTCGACATGGCCATACTTACTGGCTGATCGTCCACAAGCCAGATTCCGATTCGTTTACCAGCAATAAAGTTATGAATATGCTCAAGGGTGTATTCCACTCGTACGGTAGCGTTAAGGTCATCCTGCATATCATTCATATATTTAAGCAAGATTTCCGCGTGTCCTTCCTGAGCAAATTGAAAGGAACCCGCTGGCATTGACTCTGGAAACATGACCATGGTCAGTTCGTAGGACATTGAATGCATTACTGACTGCGCGTTGATTTGATTGAGTTCTGCCCAAATGGAAGCAAAGCGGCTACTGCACGTCGCAATGCCATTCACCCCCCCGGGCAAGTTCCATCCCTTTTCTTTGATAGCCAGTGCTATTTCTTTCAGGTCTACAGCTGATAGCGTTTCTTTAAACCAAACCAGTATGGGGTAAGGTGGGGGGGTCATGATGGCAATAAAATCAGCCTGGGCGCGCTCGGTCAGGAGACCGGCGCGAGTGGGAGATGCGTGCTCGCTTGAGTCTTCTAGCCGAAGGGTCATGAGAGGCGTCTTTCACCAAAGGCACCGGGTCGTTTTGCAGGGCGATGGCTATGCCTAACATGAGACGATGTCGGGTTTCATCAGCTTTGAAAACGGGTAGGGTGTGCTCTAAAAAGGCGTTTGCATCTTCAAAAAAATTTGAGATTGTCTTGATTAGCCACGGTTATCTTTTAGATATTCTTTAATCTTCAACAAAATCACGCAGTTTATTGCTTGAGCTTGTGGTGCGTAGTTTGCGTAGAGCGGAGGCTTCGATTTGGCGAATACGTTCGCTGGTAAGCTCAAATTTCAAGGCAATTTCGTCAAGTGAATGATTGATGCCATCTACCAGGCCAAAGCGCAATTTGAGCACTTCTTGCTCGCGTTCGTTGAGAGTTGCCAGCGAGCGGGCGATGGTATCTCTCAAACTCGCGCGCATGGCGCCTTCCAGGGGCTGATCGCTTTCATAATCTGGAATAAAGTCGGCCAGGATGCTGTCTTCAGCGTCACCGATGGGGCTTTCAAGCGAAAGGGGCGTTTCGCGCTTTTTGAGCATATCTTCAACTTTACGTGTGGCTTCGTCCCAGCGGTAAATCAAATCTGGCGGGGCTTTTTCGCGGTCAAAGCCGATGGCTTCAATGGCTGCCTGGTCTTCATCATTTAGGTAGGTGGAATGCGCGGCGACTTCGGCAAAACTGGGTTCACGGCCAAAACGCTGTACCAAATCACGCTGGATTTTGTTCAGGCGTCCGATGGCTTCGGCGACGTGAATGGGCAGGCGAATGGTGCGGGCATGTTCGGCGATGTAACGCGAGACGGACTGGCGAATCCACCAGGCAGCATAGGTGCTAAAGCGATAGCCTTTGGCGGGGGTCAAACTTGGATATCGCGCGCATGAGACCTATATTGCCTTCCTGAATGAGATCCAAAAGGGAAACACCAGGGTTGGAGTAGTGCTTGGCAATGCTTACCACAAGCCGCAAATTGTATTCCACCAAAATGTCGCTGGCTTGTTTGGCTCTTTCACTGACTCTCGCACGGGTTTCGATGAGATCACCGTTGAAGTCAATTTTGCCTAGCGCGTCAAGAATGGTTTCATCATGCTTTTGAAGATGTTGAATAAGTAAATCCAGGTTTGAAGACCCTAGCAAGAAAACGGCTTGAAAAAAATCGTAAGATGTTGGTGGCAAAGACTTCCCAAACGCGGTCATTTCCCCCCCAGCGGGGAAGGTCCAAAAAGGCGCGTGTGTAGGAAGGTTCACCGGGCAGGAGCTCATCCTGAAAGGCGCGGACTTCTTTTAGAATTGCCATGACATCAGGTGGATTGTGTTTTAGGCGATGGGCGTCGTTGATGACGCTTTCCCAGCTGTGTTGGATATCAGCCAGAATGGTTTGCAGATTCATGCCGGTCAGTTCGTTTGAACAGTTTTTTTGCCAGTTCATCAGCTTGTACGGCAAGCGCCAGGCGAAATTCTTCTTCGTTACTTAGCAAGGGGGGTGCTGGTTATCTCTCGCAAATAGAGTTTTACAGGGTCATCGATGTTTTCCAAAAGTTCCTGGGTTTCTTCTATGCGGGCATTATCTTCAAGGTCGTTTTTATCGGTCATTATTGTCTTTCTGTGGGTTAGGCACTAATTTTTGGCTTTGTTTATTTTATCTTCAGGCAGGAATGGTGATGCCAGCGCGTGGTCAATGGTACGCCGTTTATTGAGCAGTTCAATATAAAGGCTGCTGGCTTCTTCTTTGGAAAGCTCTTGCATCTCCGGGTCGGACTGGATGAACTGCATTTCTTGCTGGCGGTCTTCAATGATGTTTTTGCGAAGTCTCAAAACGCTTTTCAGCTGGTCGAGAAGCTGTTTTTCTTTGCTGGGCTCCAGGATAACCAGATCTGGACTTTGTGGTTCTATGGGATCAAAGATATCAGGCAAGTGTTGCTCAAGGTAGTCTATGGCGGGTTCGGCGTCTTGTTCAAGACTGGCTTGCACAATGCCAAATGCCAGTTTGCAGTCTGATTCCTGAAAGTCATCCTGGGATAGCAGGGACAAGTTGAGTATGCCTAGCTGGCGGTTTAGTTTGTAAACCGTTTCGGGCGCTCTGATGAGAAAACTAAGAATGTGTGTTTCAAGCAGGCGATTGCGTTTGCTGAGATTTGCCAGGGCAGGGCTGGGCAAGGTTTGTTCAGTTTCAGGCTCGGCATGACGGCGTCTTCGCGTTTGGCTTCCACCGGGGGGGTCGGGGCTGGTGCGCAGGGCTCTTTCGTCAATGCGCAGGAAGTTGGCCAGTTGCTGGCGATAGCTTCGCGTTCTACCGCGTCGGCGATGTCTTCAATGAGGGGCATAACCTGAGCGGCAATTTCGCGTTTGACTTTGGCGTCATCCAGATCCTGGTTTTGTGCCAGGGTTTGCATCACGTGCACGACAATCGGTTTGGCGTTGGCAACGATGGCGCGCCATTGTTCGGGATCTTCGTTCACGATTTCGTCGGGGGGGTCAAGTCCTTTGGGCAGGGTGGTTACGCGGATATCGGCTTTGAGATGACGTTCAAAGCGCAACAAACCCCGCGAGTCGAAAGTCATATCGAGTTCTTCACCCATCGTGCGACGGGCGGTTTCAAGACCGCGCAGGGTGGCGTTTTGGCCGGCCTGGTCAGCGTCGAGAGCCAGAACGATGTTGCGCGTTGTGCGTTTTAAGAGTCCAAACTGCTCTTCGGTAAGCGCGGTACCCATCGAGGCGACCACGTTTTTATAGCCGGCCTGGTGAAGCGCGATCACGTCCATATAGCCTTCAACGATAACGGCCTGGTTTAACTGGCGCATTTCACGACGCGCAAGGTCCATACCGTAAAGCAAATGGCCTTTGTCAAAAAGTTCGGTTTTGGGCGAGTTGAGATATTTGGGCACGTCGTCCGGGTTCAAAGCGCGCGCGCCAAAGCCGGTCATTTTACCCAGATTATTGCGGATGGGGAACATCAGGCGGTCGCGGAAGCGTCGTAACTGCTGCCATCGTCGCGCAAAGTCAGCAAACCCGCATCTTCAAGTTCGCTGACCTGAAATTCGGTTTTGGCAAAATGCTTAAGGAGTGTATCCCAACCCCCC
>JMBX01000057.1_pt1 | contig 27432 bp, 45 predicted proteins | sample 616521 | NCBI WGS metagenome assembly JMBX01 (sample SAMN02727906, study PRJNA239997) | anaerobic digester metagenome | biome: anaerobic digester; isolation source: mesophilic anaerobic digester inoculated with municipal waste water sludge... | place: Germany: Bielefeld University, CeBiTec ...
TTTATGCACCTATACAAAAAGGGCAAATATTAGGAACAATAGAAACGTATTTAGATGGGAAGCTAATTAAAAAGGATAATCTAATAGCAAAAAAAAGATGTTAAGAAACAAAATTTAATAGATAAAATATTTAAAAGTTAATATATACTTTTAAATATAGTTAATTTACTTTTACTTATAAAAGGGATATTATAGTAATGAAGGTTAATGTTGAAAGGGGGGGATTTTTATGCGTCTACAAAAATTTATGGCTAAATGTGGTGTAGCATCTAGAAGGAAGTCTGAAGAAATGATAAATAGAGGACTTGTTAAAATAAATGGCAAAATTGTAAATGAATTAGGTACCAAAATAAATCCAGAAAAAGATATTGTTGAAGTGGATGGCAATATAATAAAGTTAGAATCAAATAAGGTATATATTGCCCTTAATAAACCAGTTGGATATGTTACAACATTAAAGGATGAAAAGGATAGAAAGGTAATAACAGATTTAATAGAAGGAGTTAAAGAAAGAATCTACCCAGTGGGAAGACTTGATATTGATACTACTGGTTTACTTATTTTAACGAATGATGGAGATATTACCTATAAATTAACTCATCCTAGTAATGAAATTTATAAAAGATATATTGCTGTAGTAGAAGGAGTTCCTAATAAATATGAATTAGAAAAATTTAGGAATGGTTTAATAATAGATGGTAAAAGAACGGCTAGAGCAAGTATTAAAATTGCAAAAAGATATGAGGAAGAGTCTATTCTAGATATTAGTATATATGAAGGAAGGAATAGACAAGTGAAAAAAATGTGTAAAGCAATAAATCATCCAGTGAAAAAAATTAAAAAGAATTAGTATTGGTGAAATTGAATTAGGTGGATTAGACATAGGTAATTGGAGATATTTAAATAAAGAAGAAATAGATTATTTAAAATCATTATAATTAGGTGATAAATTTGAAATATGATAAAATATATAATGTAGTACCTATTGTACGAAGGTTGATGAAAGATTATGTAAAGCCTGGAGATATGACATTAGATTGCACCATAGGGAATGGAAATGACACCCTATTATTGGCAAAATTAGTTGGTCCAATGGGACGGGTTTATGGTTTTGATATACAGGAAAAGGCTATTGAAAATACTAAAAAAATTGCTAAAAGATGAATGTGGAATTGATAATATTATTTTAATTAAAGATAGCCATGAATATATAGATAAATATATAAATGAAAACTTAGATTTTATTATATATAATTTAGGATATTTACCTGGAGGAGATAAAAATATTAAAACTTGTGCTTCTTCAACTGTTAAAAGCATTAAGAAATCCTTAAAATTACTAAGGGAAAATGGTATAATATGTGTAACAGTATATCCTGGACATAATGGAGGAAGAGATGAAAAACTAGCTATTGATGATTTGTTTTCTGGTTTAGATCAAAGATATTTTAACGTTTTAAAACATGAATTTATTAATCAAAAAAAACAATCCTCCTATTTTATATGTACTAGAAAAAGCTAAACTTAAAGATTGAGATTAAGTTTAGTTTTCTATATATAGAATGTTATTGCATAGAATTTTACAATTTGATAATATTAAATTGTAATTCTAGCTATATTGTATGTGCAAACTCTCATTATTGTTTAATAAAGGATGGTAAAATTTAAAATTATGGATAAATAAAATTAGGAGGTTATATTAATGGAAAGAAATCAAGATTTGATTAAGTTAATCAAAGATATTTATCCCAAATTAAGCAAAGGTCAAAAACTAATTGCCAATTATATTGTCAATGATTATGACAAAGCAGCATTTATGACAGCTGCTAATTTAGGAAAGGCCATTGGTGTAAGTGAGTCAACAGTTGTGAGATTTGCAAATAGATTAGGATTTGATGGGTATAGGGAATTACAAAATGATTTACAAGAATTGATTAAAAACAAATTGACTACTGTACAAAGACTTAATATAGCAGAAAGTAATTATAAAAATGACGAAAATGTATTATCAAAAATTATGGAAAGAGATATGGATAATATTAAAAAAAACAGTAAATGAAATAGATCCAGACGCCTTTCAGGAAGCCATAGATTTGGTCTTGAAGGGAAAGCAAATTTATATTGTTGGACTTAGAAGTTCTTCTTTTTTTAGCAGGATATTTAGGATTCTATTTAAACTTTTTATTCGATAATGTAAAGATCATTGGATATGGTCCAAATGATATCTTTGAACAATTATTGAAAATATCTTTTGATGATGTAATAGTGGTTATTACATATCCAAGATATTCAAAGAGAATAATGGATGTATTGGAATATACAAAGGAAAAAGGAGCTTCAATAATTACCATAACAGATAGCTTTATTTCACCTGCTGCGCATAAGGCAGACGTTACTTTAATTGCAAGTAGTGATATGTTATCCTTTGTAGACTCTTTAGTAGCTCCTATGAGTTTAATAAATGCTTTTATCATTGCCTTAGGAAATGAAAAAAAGAAATGATTTAAACAATTACTTTGAAGATTTAGAAGCTATTTGGAAGAAATATGGAATTTATAATGAAGACAACTTGGAAGGTTAAAATATTTTAATCTTTATATCAAATAAAATCTTATCATAATTGATAAATAAATATAAAAAAATGTGAGGTTATTATGAATAGTAAAATTGGAGTAATAGGTGCAGGACCAGCAGGAATAATTGCATCAGGCATAGCTGGTTCAAGGGGGGGTAATGATGTAATATTAATAGAAAAAAAATAATCGAATAGGAAAAAAAAGTTATTTATTACTGGAAAAGGTCGCTGTAACATTACTAATGCAGCCCCTATAGATGAATTTTTTTTGATTGTATTATAAGTAATAATACATTTTTATACAGCAGTCTATATTCTTTTACCAATGATAACATTTTACAACTTCTTAAGAAGTTTGGTTTAGAAGTCAAAGTTGAAAGAGGTAATAGGGTGTTTCCCATGAGTGATAAATCTAGTGATGTTATTAAGGCTTTTAATAAATTTTTAATAGCTAATAATGTTAAAGTAATGTTAAATTCTACTGTTACAAATATAATGCCTAAAGATGGAAGGTTCTTAGTAAATATAAATGGTGAATCCATTGAATTTGATAAAATAATTTTAGCTACTGGGGGGGTAAATCTTATCCTGCAACTGGTTCAACAGGTGATGGTTTTATTTTTGCTAAAAAAATTAGGGCACAATATTATACCATTAAAGCCTTCATTAGTTCCAATAGAAATTGAAGAACCCTGGATTAAAGAACTTCAAGGATTGTCACTAAGAAATGTTAATTTAAAAACTTATGAAGGAAATAAGCTTATTCATGAGGAATTTGGAGAAATGATATTTACTCACTATGGAATATCAGGACCAATAGTTTTAACTACAAGTAACTATTTACATAATTATGATAAAAACAATCTAAATTTTAAAATTGATTTAAAACCTGCTTTAGAGAATAATAAACTAGATAGTAGAATTTTACGAGATTTTCAACTTTATTCAAATAAACATATTAAAAATGCTTTAGATGATTTATTGCCCCCCCAAAAAAATAATTCCACTTGTAATAGAATTATCAAACATTCACCCTCAAACTGTAGTCCATCAAATAACTAAGGAGGAAAGGGAAAAATTAGTTAATGCTATTAAAAACTTTCCTATGGGGTTTAATAAATTTAGGCCTATTGAAGAGGCCATAGTTACATCTGGTGGAATATCTACTGATGAAATAAATCCTTCTACCATGGAATCTAAAATTTTACCAAATCTATATTTTGCAGGTGAAATTATAGATGTAGATGCACTTACAGGAGGCTTTAATCTCCAAATTGCTTATTCTACTGGATATTTAGCAGGGATGAATGTGTGATTCAATAGTTAGTAGTAATTACTACTAACTATTGAATTTGCTTGTATAGTAGGGTTGTTTAATATATAATTATTAAAGGAGGCATTTATGAATATAGTATCAATTAGAGGAGCTATTACTATAGACAATAATGAAGAAAAAAAATATCTTAGATAATACAGCAAAGTTAATAAAAACCATAGAAAAAGCTAATAATCTAGAAAAAAAGATGTAATAAGTATTATTTTTAGTTGTACCGCTGATATTACAAAGGTTGCTCCTGCTAAAGCAGCTAGACAATTAGGATATGTACAAGCTAGTTTAATGAATTTCAATGAAATGTATGTAGAAAACTATCTGGAAAAATGTATTCGTATAATGATTTTATGTAATTCTAATATAAAACAAGATCAGGTTAAGCATATCTATCTTAAAGATGCTAAAATTCTTAGACCTGATTTAACTTAAATAAAGGATACAAAGCCACCCAGTGGTGGTTATTCTTTTGTTAGGAGGAGTTTAATGGATAATGAATATTATTCAATTGCAATAGATGGTCCAGCTGGAGCTGGAAAAAGCACAATTGCTAAAAAGGTTGCTGAACGTTTAGATATTGAGTACATTGATACTGGTGCAATGTATAGAGCACTAACCTTAAAAATATTAAAAAAAACCATATAGATCCTTTGGATAAGGACAATGTAATTAAAGTCATCAAGACAACAAATATAGACTTTAATAAAAATAGTATATGTTTAGATGGTGTTAGTGTTGATAAAGAAATCAGAGAAAATATAATTAGTCAAAATGTATCCCATATTGCCAAAATTGAGGAAGTTAGAAATATATTAGTTAGACTTCAGCAAAATATGGCTAAAAATAAGAGTGTAGTTATGGATGGAAGAGATATAGGTACAGTTGTATTACCAAATGCTAAATATAAGTTTTTCTTAACTGCTACTGTAGAAGAAAGAGCAACTAGAAGATATAAAGAACTTATAAATAAAGGTGTTAAAGATATTAGTCTTAATGATATAATATCTGATATAATAAAAAGAGATAATATAGATACTAATCGTGATGTTGGACCACTAAAACAAGCAAAGGACGCTTGTTTATTAGATACTACTGATAAAACTATACAGGAATGTGTTGATTTTATTGTCTCTATTGTATTAGGGGGGTAATTATAATTGTTTTATAATATCATAAAAAAAACATAGCAAAAGTTATTTTAAAATCTTTTTTTCTATAAAGGTCCATGGATTAGAAAATATACCCTCTCATGGCAAGCTAGTTTTATGTTCCAATCATGCCAGTATTTGGGATCCTATATTTATTTCAATAATATTTCCAAGGCAAATATTTTGGATGGCTAAAAAAAGAACTTTTTGATAATAAGCTTTTATCCTTTCTTATTAATAAACTAGGTGGGTTCCCTGTAGATAGAGATGGAAGCGATATAAATGCTGTAAAACGCTTTAGAGTATTGAAAATAATAATGTTTTAGGTATTTTCCCAGAAGGGACTAGGGTAAAAGGATATGATTTAAATAATGCTAAACCTGGTGCTGCATTATTAAGTGTTAAAACTAAATCACCGATTTTACCTGTATATATCCATAGCAATTATAAAATATTTAGTAAAGTAAATGTCTATATAGGAAAGCCTATAGACTATTCAAAAAAACTTAAATCAAAAACCTAATTCAAAAGATTATTTAGAAATAAGCAAAGATCTTTTATACAAAATATATAATTTAAAGAACTTAGGAGGTAATTAATTGAAAATCATAATTGCTGATAATGCTGGTTTCTGTTTTGGAGTTAAAAGAGCCATGGATATTGCAAGTTCTGAAATTGATAAAAAAAACAAAAAAATCTTTTTTTCTTATGGTCCACTAATCCATAATCCTCAAGTAGTTTCATTATTAGAAGAAAAAGGACTTATACCTATAGATGATATATCAAAGATAAAAGAAGGAAATGTTATTATAAGATCCCATGGAATTCCTAAATCCATTGAAGATGAATTCCAAAACTCTAATATAGATCTAATTGATACCACATGCCCTTATGTAAAAGCAGTACATAAAAGGGTGGAAAATTATAAAAACAAAGGATATAATATAGTAATAATTGGTGATCCTAATCACCCTGAAGTAATAGGTATAAATGGTTGGTGCAATAATGAGGCATATATTGTAAATAGTATGGAAGATGTTGAAAAATTACCTTATATGGACAATGTTTGTGTAGTATCACAAACTACTAATACTAAAGAGAAGTTTGATTCTTTAACTGAAGGGATAAAAGAAAAAGGAAAAAAAGGTAGAAATATTCAATACTATTTGTCAAGCTACCAAAAATCGTCAAAATTCTGCTAAAGAAGTTGCTAGTATAGTTGATGCTATGGTTGTAATTGGAGGATATAAAAGCTCAAATACTAAAAACTAGCAGAGATAAGTAAAAAAAATATTGTAAAAATGTATTTCATATAGAAACAATTAAAGATATATCTTTACAAGAACTATCAAAATTTAATACAATAGGAATAACAGCAGGTGCATCTACACCTGATTGGATAATTAAGGAGGCTGTTGAAGCGATGGATAATTTAAATAACAATGAAATGATGGAGGCAATTGAAAATTCCTTCACAAAAATTAATAGGGGGGGAGATATAGTCAAAGGTGAAGTAATATTTGTTACCAATGATGAGGTCATGGTAAATATTAACTATAAATCAGATGGCATTATTACCAAAACTGAACTATCTAATGATTCTGACATCACCCCCCCAAAGGAATTATTTAAAGAAGGAGATGAGATTCAAGTATATGTAGTTAAGGTTGATGATGGTGAAGGTAATGTAGTTTTATCCCATAAAAGAGTAGAAGAAATGAAAAAAAATGGGAAGAGTTAGAAGAAAGCTTTAATAACAAAGAAATAGTAAAGGCTAAAGTCCTTAGGGTTGTAAAAGGGGGGGATTAATAGCTTTAGTAAATGGTATTAATGGTTTTATACCTGCATCCCATTCATCAGCAAATTTCGTTACAAATTTAGAACAATTTATAGGACAAGAATTTGATGTTATATTATTAGATTTTGACAGACAAAAAAGAAGAGTTATTCTATCTAGAAAAGAAGTTGAAAAAGAAGAACTAGAAGCTAAAAGGGAAAAGTTATGGAATAGCTTAGAAGAAGATGCAATTATAGAGGGAGTAGTACAAAGGTTAACTAACTTTGGTGCCTTTGTTGATTTAGGAGGCATTGATGGATTAATACACATTTCAGATCTTGCTTGGCATAGAGTAAAACATCCTTCTGAAATAGTAAACCCTGGTGATAAGGTAGAAGTTCAAGTATTATCCTTCAATAAAGAAAAAAATAGAATATCCTTAGGATTAAAACAAACTATAGAAGAACCTTGGGAAGTATTTAAAAACAATGTAGAAGTTGGAGATATAGTAGAAGGTAAAATAGTAAATTTACTAGACTTTGGTGCATTTATAAGATTAGAAGAAGGCGTTGACGGATTGTTACATGTATCTCAAATATCAAAAGAACATGTAGAAAACCATCCGATGTTTTAAATATTGGAGATAAAATTAGAGTTAAAGTTATTGATATTAATTATGAAGATAGAAGGATAAGTTTAAGTAAAAAGGATTTAGAAGAAAAAGGATCTGTAGAAGAAGTAAAGGTAGAAGAAGTAAAAGATGAAAATAATTCTGAAGAAGATGTTACAATTGAAGATATTATAAATAATAAATAATAAATAATAAACTTTGATTAATAATCATAGTACTATTGTTGTAGAGTCTTATCTACAATTATAGTACTATTACTTTAATTGCACAAATTTTGTATTTGTATAGGAGGAATATATTTGGATACTTATGAATTTCTAAAATCTATTTCCAATGATAAAGGTATATCTGGATATGAACATACCTTAAGAGAAAAGATAGTTTCTACTTTTGATAAATTAGCAGATGATATTCAGGTAGACAATCTTGGAAATATTATTGTCTTAAAAAAAGGGTGTTGATTCCAGAGAAAAAAATTAAAATAATGTTAGCTGCTCACATGGATGAAATAGGATTAATGGTGAAAGATATAGAAGATAATGGTTTTCTAAGGTTTACAAATATCGGTGGTATAGATCCTAGAACCATATTAGGTCAAGAAGTTATAGTTCGTGGTCAAGAAGAATTATTTGGGGGGGTAATAGGTTCAAAACCACCACATTTACAAGACTCCGATGAACGAGATAGAGCTATAAAAATGGAAGATATGGTGATTGATTTAGGTTTTCCTAAAGATAAAGTAGAAAACTAGTAAATATAGGTGATCCCATTACCATAAATCGTAACTTAATGAATTTAAAAAAAATAATAGAATCGCTGGAAAAGCATTAGATGATAGAGCTGGAACTGCTGCACTTTTAGAATGTTTAAAAGAACTAAGTAAGATGAACCATAAGGCAGATGTCTATTTTGTCCATACTGTACAAGAAGAGGTAAGTATGGCTGGAGCCCTAACTTCTGCTTATAAAATCAATCCAGATATCGGTATTGCTATTGATGTTGGTTTTGGAACTACCCCCCCTGAACTTAAGAAATCAGATTCTATTGAGATGGGAAAAGGACCAGGTATAACCTTAGGTGGAAATATCCATTCTGAATTGCGTCAAAAATTAATTAAGGTAGCTGAAGAATATAATATACCTTATCAAATGGAGATAACTCCAGGCCCTACTGGTACAGATGCACGGGCTATTCAAATAACTAGAGAAGGTATTCCCTCATTAGTTTTATCTATTCCTTTACGATATATGCATACATCTGTAGAAGTAATTGATATGGAAGATATAAAAAAATACTGGAAATTATTAGCATTTTTTTATTAATGCCATTTCCAATGAGAATTTGGAGGGATTATTATGTTATTAAAGCTATTAACTGAAGCATCAGGTGTTTCTGGAAATGAAAAAGAAGTCAGAAATTTAATAGTATCACAAATTAAAGATTATGTTGATAATATAAAAATTGATAAATTAGGAAATATTATTGCATATAAAAAAAAGGTAAAAAGCTTCTAAAACTGTAATGGTAACAGCTCATATGGATGAAGTAGGTTTATTGGTAAAGGATATTGACTCTTCTGGTTTGTTAAAATTTATGACTGTAGGTGGAATTGATAAACGTATTTTAGTTTCTAAACCTGTTTTAGTTGGAAATGACAAAATTTATGGAGTAATTGGTGCGAAGCCTATTCATCTTCAAAATAGAACAGAATGGGAAAACGCCCTTGAAATAGATGATTTATATATAGATATAGGAGCCAATTCAAAGGAAGATGCTAAAAATTACGTTAAAATCGGTGATTATGTTTCTTTTTATAGCCCTTATAGAGAATTTGGAGATAATTTACTTAAAGCTAAAGCCTTAGACAATAGAGTGGGATGCTCAATGCTTATAAATTTACTAAAAGAAAAAAAATGATATTAGCTTTTATGGTGTATTTACAGTAATGGAAGAATTAGGCTTAGTAGGTGCTGGTCCTGCTGCTTATGAAGTAGAACCTGATATTTCTATAGTTTTAGAAGGAACTTTATGCTATGATGTACCAAAGTTAGATAGTCATTTAGTGCCTACTTATTTAGGAAAAGGGCCAGCTATTTCATTAGTAGATAGAACTACATTATTTAATCCAGCTTTAAGGGAAAAAGTAGTTGATATTGCTAAAAAAATACAATATCCCATATCAATATAGAAAAACCTCAATGGGTGGAAATGATTCTGGAAAGATTCATACCACAAAGAGTGGGTCTTTAACGACTACTATTTCTGTTCCATGTAGATATATCCACTCTCCTACATCAGTTATGAGTTTAGAAGACTATAATAATACTTATAAATTAGTAAGTTGTGTTTTATCAGAATTAGATAAGGAGGAATTATAATGAATTTTAATAGTAGCTTATTGGAAAACTTAGTTAAAATATATGGACCAGCAAGTAATGAAGCACCTATAAGAGAGTTTATAATAAAAGAAATTAAAGATTATGTTGATGAAATTAAAGTAGATACCTTAGGGAATCTAATTGCCCATAAAAAGGGAAATGGTAAGAAGATTATGATTTCTGCACATATGGATCAAATTGGAATGATGGTTATTGATATTGATGATAAAGGTTTTTTTTAAGATTTACAAATATAGGTGGAATATCACCTATTAACTCAATAGGACAACAAGTTATATTTGAAAATGGAACTGTAGGTGTAATATTTCATGAGCCTATTGACGATATATCCAATTTAAAATTAGAAAATATGTACATTGATATTGGAGTATTTTCTAAAGATGAAGCGGAGGATAAGGTTAAAGTAGGAGATATTTGTGTATATAAATCAGAATTTCATGAAAATAAAAATGTAGTATTTACTCCTTATTTAGATGATAGAGTAGGATGTTATATTGCCATTGAAGGGATAAAGAATATACAGTCAGCAAATAATGACTTATACTTTGTATTTTCTGTTCAAGAAGAAGTTGGTCTTAGGGGGGGAGCAAAAACTGCTGCTTATAGTATAAATCCAGATATAGGCTTATCCCTAGATGTAACTGCTCATGGAGATACTCCGAAGGCTAAGAGATTTTCCATTGGACTAAATAAAGGAGCTGCTATTAAAGTAAAGGATAATTCCATAATATCCCATCCTATGATTAAAGAAACCCTTATAAATATAGCACAGGAGAAAAACATTCCATATCAGCTGGAAGTTTTAGAATTTGGAGGTACTGATTCAGGAGCAATCCACACAATAAAAGGTGGTGTTCCCTCTGGAGGAATATCAATTCCAACTAGATATGTACACTCCACAATAGAAATGGCATCAAAAAAATGATATTAACAATTGTATAAAACTTCTTAATGAGTTTTTAGTTGCTAATTTTGATAAAAATTAAAAAAAACTGTTGAATTATGAAATAATTTGTATGAAATTTTTTTCATAATAAAAAGGATTTCTACTATATAAATAGAAATATATTATAGTTAGAGATTTAAAAGGGGGGGGACTAGTTTTGTTGAGTTATAGTGAAGAATATACAATATCTGAAGCTGCTGATATTACTGGCTATGCTCCTCATGTCCTTAGATATTATGAAAAGAATTTAATATAGATGTGCCAAGAACAGAATCAAATCATCGATATTATACTTATAAGGAGATTGAGTTAATTCAATATATTAAAAGTTTAAAGGAAAAGGGATTTAGTAATAAACAAATTAATTTAATTATCAATTCTCCCCCCCAAGAGATACTATCATCAGATGAATCTACTACAATAGTTTCAACAAAAAAAATTATGGAGATAATTTGGAACCATCTAATATAGCTCTAGAAATATCTAATGCACTTGAGGATTAAGGTTTTTGAAAACTATCGGATTATCTCTCTTCTGAAAATAATAATACAGCTGATTTAATTGAAGAGTTAAAGGAAGAGGTTATATCCTTAAGAAATGAGATTAATTCTAAAGAGAGAGATGTATTGATCTGTGAAAATGCAAAGTTAAAAATGAAAGTTAAAGAAAAGACTTATGAAAATGTAAAACTAAAGGAAGATTTAAGAAGGTTTAAGGAGAAAGAACCTAGTATTTTTAAAAAAATTGTTTAGATTTAATAATCTGAATAAATAATAAATAAAGAAAGAGTAGATAAATGTGCTACTCTTTTCTTATTTATTTTATGGTATAATTCTATTTTATGATATAATAATTATATGTGATTTAATCACAAATTTTGCTATAATTATTAATAGATTTAATTAGAAAGTGAGGATTTTGCTTAATATGAAAAAAATATATAATTCAAACCTATGGTTGTCAAATGAATGAACATGATTCAGAAAAAAATATCCTGGATATTAGAAAATATGAATTATGTTTTAACAGATAATAGGGATGAATGTGATTTAATAATATATAATACCTGTGCAGTAAGAAAAACAGCTGAGGATAAAGTTTATGGACAATTAGGAGAATTAAAAGATTTAAAAAGAAGAAAACCAAATTTAATAATTGCTGTATGTGGCTGTATGATGCAAAGAGAAGAAGCTATAGAAACTATTACCACTAAATATAGACATGTTGATATCATTTTGGTACCAATAACATTCATAAATTACCTCAATTAATTAGTAATTATGAAAAAAACAGGTAAAACCGTTATAGATATTATAGAAGAAAATAGGGAAATAGATGAAAGTGTAGAAGCTAATAGAAAATATACTTACAAAGCCTTTGTAAACATTATGTATGGCTGCAATAACTTTTGTAGCTATTGTATAGTGCCTTATACAAGGGGAAGAGAAAAAAAGTAGAGAACCTGAGAATATCATAAATGAAATTCAAAAACTAGCAAAAAAAATGGATGTAAAGAAGTTACATTATTAGGACAAAATGTTAATTCATATGGAAAAACTTTAAATAGAGATTATAGTTTTGCTGACCTATTAAAGGATATAAATGATATTGATGGTATTGAAAGAATCAGATTTATGACTTCCCATCCAAAGGATATCTCAGATGAGCTAATTAATTCCTATGGTAAATTAGATAAATTGTGTGATCATTTACATTTACCAGTCCAATCTGGAAGCAATAGAATATTAAAGATTATGAATAGAAAATATACAAGGGAAGATTATTTAAATATCATTGATAAAATTAGAAAGGTTAATCCTGATATAACCCTTACTACAGATATCATTGTTGGATTTCCTGGTGAAACAGAAGAGGACTTTAATGAAACTTTAAAGTTAGTAAAAGAAGTAGAGTTCGATTCTGCATTTACTTTTCTATATTCAATAAGGGAGGGGGGACTCCAGCGGCTAAAATGGAAAATCAAGTAAATGATAAAATTAAACATGAAAGATTTCAACGTCTATTAGATGCATTACATCCAATTGGATTAGAGAAAAATAAAAAAAATTATTGGGAAAGACCATAAAAATCCTTGTAGAAGAAATAAGCAAAAATAATGAAACTATGTTAGACGGTAGAACTACAAGTGGAAAACTTGTACATTTTGAAGGCAATGAAGATTTAATTGGAAAAATAGTTGATGTAAAATAACTAATGTTAAAACATTTACTTTAGAAGGTGTTTTAGTTTAATATACGATACTGGAGGTTGTATTTTGGATAATTTAACTCCTATGATGAAACAATATATGTCTATTAAAAATAAATATAAAGATTCCATTTTATTTTTCAGACTGGGAGATTTTTATGAAATGTTTTCGATGATGCACTAACAGCATCAAGAGAATTAGAAATTACACTAACTCAAAGAGATTGTGGCATGGAAAAAGGCTCCAATGTGTGGAGTACCTCATCATGTTGCAGATACTTACGTATCTCGCCTTGTTGAAAAAGGATATAAAGTTGCTATTTGTGAACAAGTTGAGGACCCCTCTAAAGCCAAAGGAATCGTTAAACGAGATGTAATTAGAGTCGTTACCCCAGGTACTATTACTGATACAAATGTTTTAGATGAGAAATCTAATAATTATTTAGTTTCCATTTATATGGATGATTTAGGCATTGGAATATCCTATGCAGATAATTCAACAGGGGGGGAAATGTATACTACAGAATACTCAGGGAATATGGAAAACAACTATAGATTTATTATAGATGAACTTGGAAAAATATTTCCTTCTGAAATCATCTGTAATGAAAATTTTAATAGATAAAAAATACATAAACATTATAAAAAATAGGATAAATCCTTATTTTAGTGTTTATAAAGATTTGATGATATAGAAAATGTAGCAGAAAAAAGGATTTTAGATTTATTTCAAGTTCAATCATTAGAAGGTTTAGGAATAAATGGAAAAATTTATTCTTTATTATCTACAAACAAGCTAATTGAATATCTTTATAATACTCAAAAAAACTCATTATCACATATTAATACCCTAATATATTATAAACCACAAGATTATATGATTATGGATATTAATACTAGAACTAATTTAGAAATACATGAAACTATTATATCTAGGGAAAAAAAGGGAGCATTAATTTATGTTATAGATAAAACATGTACAGCTATGGGGGGGAAGACTGTTAAAAAAAACTGGCTAGAACAGCCTTTAATCAATATTACTGAAATCAATAAAAGATTAAATATGGTGGAACATTTTTATAATAATATAATATTTATGGATGAAGTAACTCATGAACTTAAAAATATTTATGATATAGAAAGATTATCAAGTAAAGTTTCCAATGGAAATTGTAATGGTAGAGATTTTATATCTTTGAAAAATTCAATAAGTGTTTTGCCTAAATTAAAATCATTATTAATTTCTACTGATAATGAACAGCTAAATATAATAGGAAAATCTATGGATACCCTAAGGGATATACATGATTTAATAGAGTCCTCTATAGTAGATAATCCACCAATTTCAATAACAGAAGGTCAACTAATTAAAGAAGGCTTTAATGAAAAATTAGATGAAATAAGGGAAGCTAGTATCCGAGGTAAGGAGTGGTTAGCATCCTTAGAAATTAAAGAACGAGAGAATACTGGTATAAAAAAATTTAAAAGTCGGATACAACAAAGTGGCAGGCTATTTTATTGAAGTTACAAAGGCTAATATTCCTATGGTTCCAGATTATTTCATTAGAAAACAAACCTTAACTAATTCCGAAAGGTATTATACTGAAGAATTAAAGTCTATGGAATCTAAAATTTTAGGTGCTGAAGAAAAATCTATTGAATTAGAATATGAAATATTTCAATCCATAAGAAATATTTTAAAAGGAGAAATTAAGAGAATTCAATATGTGAGCAAATTAGTAGCTACCATAGATGTAATTGTATCCTTTGCAAAAGTAGCCCTTAAAAATAATTTTGTAAAACCAAATCTTAATAATAAGGGATATATTCAAATTAAAGAAGGTAGACATCCTGTTGTAGAGACCATGATTGAAAATAATCTATTTGTTCCCAATGATACTTATCTTGATAGAGATAATAGCATGATCCAGATAATAACTGGACCCAATATGGCTGGTAAATCCACATATATGAGGCAAGTAGCTATTATCACCTTATTAGCTCAAATTGGTTCCTTTGTACCGGCTGAAAAGGCTGATATAAGTATAGTAGATAGAATATTTACTAGGATAGGTGCTTCTGACAATCTATCTCAAGGTGAAAGTACATTCATGGTTGAAATGAATGAAGTATCTAATATAATAAGAGAAGCAACACCAAGAAGTTTGATTATATTAGATGAAGTAGGAAGGGGGGGAACTAGTACCTATGATGGCTTAAGCATTGCTTGGGCTGTTGTGGAATATATTGCAACTAAAATAAAAGCAAAAACACTTTTTGCCACACATTATCATGAATTAACTCAGCTTGCAGACAATTTTAAAGAAATTAAAAATATGACCATCTCAGCTGAAGAAGAAGGTGATGATATTGTATTTTTAAGGAAAATAATTGAAGGAAGCACTAATAAAAGTTATGGGATCCAAGTTGCTCAACTGGCAGGAATAGATAAGACCATTATTAATAGAGCAAATGAAATACTCTCTATTATTGAAGGCTCCCACGAAATAAATATTAATAAAGCTCCAAAGAATAATTTAAAACAGCTAAATTTATTAGATTATAAAAAAAGATTATTTTATTGATAGAATTATTAATATTGATATAGATACCTTGACACCTATTGAAGCATTAACAACATTAAATAATCTTATTAAAGATGCAATAAATCTTAAGGGGGGGAAATAAAAATGTCTAAAATTAAAATATTAGATAGTCTAACTATTCAAAAAATAGCAGCAGGAGAAGTAATTGAAAACCCTTCATCTATTGTAAAGGAATTAGTTGAAAATTCCTTAGATGCAAATTCAAAAACATAATAATAGAAATTAATAATGGGGGGGTAAAAAGCTAATTAGAATTACTGATGATGGAGATGGAATAGATAGAAGAGATCTACCTATTGCCTTTGAAAGGCATTCTACATCTAAATTAAACACTATAGATGATATTTATAATATTATGTCTTAGGCTTTAGAGGGGGAAGCATTAGCTAGTATATCTAGTGTTGCTAAAATGGAAGTCTTAACTAAAACAGCTAAATCCCAAGGAGGTTCCCATGCTATTATAGAAGAAGGAAAATCATTTCTTTAGATATGGCAGGGTGTCCTAAGGGACTACTATGATAGTTCGTGATTTGTTTTACAATCTACCTGTTAGAAAAAAAATTCTTAAAAAGCGATATTGCAGAAGGTAATTATATAAATGATATAATCAATAAGCTGGCATTGGGAAACTCTAACGTATCCTTTAAATTTATTAGAGATAACAAAACCGTATTACAAACTACAAGTAGTGATAATCTATTAAATACAATATATACGGTATTAGGCAAGGATTTTTCCAAAAATTTAATTCCCATTAATTATCAAGATGATTATATTAAAATAGATGGATTTATATCTAATAACAATCTTTACAGGGGGGGCAATAGAGGACATCAATTTTTATATATGAATGGAAGATATATAGTTAATTATGCCATTGCTAAAGCAATAGAAAATCGATATAAATCCCTTATTCCTATAAATAGATTTCCTGCTTTTATTCTTAATATTTACATTGATCCTAGTGAAGTAGATGTTAACATACATCCTACAAAACAAGAAATAAAATTTATAGATAATAATAGAGTTATAGGAACAATAAGTAATATAGTTGAAGAGAGTATTATGTCTTCCTTATATATACCTAAGATGAAATTAAAAAAAATAATGAAAAAGAAAAAAAGGAAGAGACTAAGGATATACCTAAACTTTTTGATTATGAGGAATCAGAAATATCTAAGGATATAGTTATTAAGGATTTTACTATAGCAAAAGATTCTTTGAATAATTCATCTAAAGAAGTTCATTATAGCCCATTTGAATACTCTAAATTTGAAAATATCAATATTAATTCAATATATAAAGATAAAAATACAGATGATAAAACTCCTGAAAATAATATTATTAAAGATGAAATTAAGGAAGATAATGCTATAATAGAAGAACAAAAATCCAAGATGATCTATTAGATATCAACCCTATAGGTAGAGTGTTTAATACCTATATAATAGCTGAAAGTAAAAATGAAGAGAAATTATACTTTATTGATCAACACGCCGCTCATGAGCGAATAATGTATGAAAAATATAAAGAGGAATATGAAAATGAAAAGATAAATATTCAGCAACTAATGTTTCCTGAAATCATTGAGTTAAACAATGTGGAAATGAATAAATTTATGGTAAATATTGAATTATTTAGAAGTTTAGGATTTGAATTAGAAGAGTTTGGCCCTAATAGCGTTGCTTTACGAGGAGTTCCTATGCTATTTGGTACACCTAAAAGTAAGGATTTATTTTTAGACATATTAGATAATTTAGATTCTAATATACAAAGCAACTATGATACTAAAATGGATAAAATAATGAAAATAGCATGTACTAATGCTATTAAAAGTGGAGATAAAATTAGTGATATTGAAATAATGGCCTTAATAAAAGATTTAAAAGAATGTAACAATCCATTTACATGTCCCCCCCATGGAAGACCCACCATTATTGAAATAACTAAAAAACAACACATCGAAAAAGAATTTTTAAGGATAATTTAAAAAGGATGATTAAATGAAAGATAAATTGCTAATACTTACTGGACCAACTGCAGTAGGTAAAACAGCACTATCTGTAGATTTGGCCCAAAATCTAAATGGAGAAATCATATCTGCAGATTCAATGCAAATATATAAATTAATGGATATAGGTACTGCAAAGGTAACTGATGATGAGATGAAAGATATTCCCCCCCATCACTTAATAGATATTATAGATCCAGATGAAGAATATACAGTATCTGATTATCAAAGAGATGCTACGAATTTAATAGCAATACTTAATAAAAAAATAAATTACCTATAGTAGTAGGAGGCACTGGTCTTTATATTAATTCTCTAGTATATAAATTAAATTTTGCAAAAGTACCACCTAATGAGGATATAAGAGACAAATATGAAAGTTTAGCAGATAAATATGGTAATGAATATATATATGAAAAATTATCAAGTATTGATCCAGATAGTAGTAAAAAAATTCATATTAAAGATAAAAAAAGGATAATACGTGCCCTAGAAATATTTGAACTAACAGGTAAAACCATGTCTGAATACAATAAAAATTTTAGAAAAGAAACAGATAATTATAATTTATTAATGATATGCCTTAATATGGATAGAGCCAAATTATATGAGCGAATTAATCAAAGAGTTGATATAATGATTGAGGAAGGGTTAATAAAAGAAGTTGAACATATCCTTAATCAGGGATATAGTGAAGATCTAATATCTTTACAAGGAATAGGGTATAAAGAGATTATAGCTTATTTAAATAGTAAACTAACCCTAGAAGAAGCTATTGATAAAATAAAACAAGGTAGTAGAAATTATGCTAAAAGACAATTAACTTGGTTTAGAAGAGATAAAAGAATAAAATGGATAAATGTTGATGAATATAACAATTTAAATGACTTAAGTAGTTATATGCAAGAATATATCAACAATATCTTTTATTAAAAATAAAAAGGAGGAGCTATTTTGAAACAATCTACTAATTTACAAGATGTATTTCTAAATAAAGCTAGAAAGGAGAATATAGTTATTATCATATATTTAGTTAATGGATATCAAATAAAGGGAACTGTAAAGGGATTTGATAATTATACTATTATATTAGAAAGTGAAAATAAACAACAATTGATCTATAAGCATGCCATATCTACAATAATACCAAGTACAGAAATTCAGTTGCATGATAAATAATTATCAGTAAAATATTTTTTTAAAGGCAAAAGAAAGGTGACATAAATTTATGATGACGGAGTATACAATAAATATATTATGTAAACAATTTAACATTGAAAGAGAAGTTATAGATTTTGTTAGTAAGAGTGAGGAAAAAAATTTTAGATAAATTTAATGAAATCAATAAAATAAAAGAATTTAATCAATATAAAGTTATCAGCGCAATGCATGAATCAAGACTTAGTTCCACTGATTTTTATTGGACTACAGGCTATGGATATGGAGATGTAGGTAGAGATAAGGTGGAAGAAATATACTCTAAAGTTTTTAATACTGAAGATGCCTTGGTTAGACCAACTATAGCTTCAGGTACCCATGCTTTGACTCTCACTTTGTCAGGTATATTAAGGCCAGGAGATGAGTTGATATCTATTACTGGTTCTCCCTATGATACTTTACAGCAAGTCATAGGAGTAGAAGGGGGGGATATGGAAGGAACTTTAATGGATTATGGTGTTTCTTATATAGAAGTTCCTTTAATAGATAACAAAATCAATATTGAAGAAGTAAAAAAAATCATTACAAATAAAACTAAAATTGCAATGATTCAAAGATCCACTGGGTATAGTGATAGAAGGGCATTGACAGTTGATGAAATTCAAGAAGCAGTTATTGAGCTAAAAAAAATATAATGAAAATTTAATAATAATGGTTGATAATTGCTATGGTGAATTTTTAGAAATAAAGGAACCTACAGATGTAGGTGTAGATATAATGGCTGGATCTTTAATTAAAAATCCTGGTGGAGGATTAGCACTATCAGGCGGATACATAGTAGGGAAGAAAAAAATTAGTAGAGCAAGTGGCTAATAGACTAACTGCACCTGGACTAGGCAAAGATTGTGGTTTAACCTTTGGAACCACTAGAACTACCTTACAAGGCTTATTTTTAGCTCCTCATATCGTATCAGAAGCAGTTAAAGGAGCCTTATTAGTGGCAATGGTATATAAGGATTTAGGTTTTAGAATAGTTCCAGATATTGATGACAAGAGAAGTGATATTATTCAAGGAGTAGAACTCCTAAGTAAAGAAAGAGTATCAGAGTTTTGTAAAGGTATACAAGCTGCTTCTCCAGTAGACTCATATGTAGTTCCTGAGGCTTGGGAAATGCCAGGATATGAAGACCAGGTAATAATGGCTGCAGGAGGATTTATAGATGGTTCCTCCATAGAATTAAGTGCTGATGGACCTATGCGTGAACCATATTTTGCCTATTATCAAGGTGGATTAACCTATGAACACTGTAAATTAGGAGTATATAAATCCTTAAATAATCTTTATACAAAAAGCTTAGTTAATTTATAATAATAAAAACCTATATTCTAATAGGGTTTTTATTATTATTCTTAAAAATGCTATTTTTTTATTTCCAAGATTTTATACTTTTCTAAATAGTCCTGTTACCTTTCCTAGAATACTTACTTCTCTAGAATAAATGGGTTCCATAAATTGATTTTCTGGTTGCAATCTAATTCTATCCTTTTCTTTAAAGAATCTCTTTACAGTAGCTTCTTCATCTATTAAAGCAACTACAATATCACCGTTCTTAGCAGATTTTTTTGCTCTTGAACTAAAACTAAATCACCATCTAATATACCTGCATCAACCATGCTTTCTCCCTGAATCTTTAACATAAATACATCATGACCTTCAACTAATTCAATAGGCACAGGATAAGTATCTTCGATATTTTCAACTGCTAAAATAGGAGCGCCAGCAGTTACTCTACCAACTATAGGGATATCTACTGTTTTCTTCTTAACTAATAAAAAGTCATCTTCATTATCAAGGATTTCAATGGCTCTAGGTTTAGTTGGGTCCTTTCTAATATATCCTTTAGCTTCTAATTTTTCTAAATGACCATGAACAGTGGATGTAGATTTAAGATTAACACCTTTACAAATTTCTCTAACTGCAGGAGGATATCCTTGTCTTTGTATTTCATTTTTTTTATATACAGTAATATTTCGATTTGTTTTTGAGATAAGTCTTCATACATATTTATACACCTCACTTTAGATTTATTATTTGTAACTAATAATATTATTGTAATTATAACATAATAATTTAAATTATTCAAACAAAGGTTCTATTTTTTTCAAAAAATCTATTGACAATGAACGAGTGTTTGTATAGAATATACTTAAAGAACTTTTGTTCAGAACTTTTGTGCGAGGTGTAGAGATGAAAAAAATATAGGATTATTAATAAAACTAGGTTTTTCTTGTTTGTAACATTTTTATTTATTATAACTGTATTAATAATTACATTTTTTTTACTAATTCTATTAAAGCTCATAGTATGATCTTAAATGAAGAATTTAAGGAAGTTCAGATTCTAGAAGGAGATACATTGTGGAATCTTGCTTTGGAGCATATGCCTTCTAAATATGATGTAAGGGACATGGTATATAAAATTAAAGAAACTAATAATATGGAGACATCTTATATATATCCAGGGGATATAATTAAAATACCTATTATAAATAAATAATAACTAAAAAAAACAAAGCTAATATATTAATCAGCTTTGTTTTTTTCTATTGGCCAGGGGATTACTTTTAATAGCATCCCTAAGTCTATCATCATCTATATGGGTATATATTTGAGTAGTAGATACAGACTCATGTCCTAATATCTCCTGTAACGCCCTAATATCTACATTGCCATACTTATACATTAAGGTAGCAGCAGTATGCCTTAATTTATGAGTAGAGTAAACATTGGTATCAAAACCTGCTTTTTCTAAATACCTGTCAACCATATGTTGAATAGCCCTATTACTCAATCTGTTTTTTTTCTTTTACTAATAAAAAGTGCTTTCTCATCATTTACTTCTTTAGGTCTAATCTTTAAATAATCATTAATAGCATCAATACAAGCTTGATTTAAAAAAAACAGTACGTTCTTTATTACCTTTACCGATAACAGTTAAAGTGTCATTATCCTTAATCTTATCTAAATTGATACTTGATAGTTCTGATAATCTTAAGCCACAGTTTAAAAAATAGCATTATAATAGCATAGTCCCGTTTTCTATATTCTTCATTTTATTTTCTAAAACAGTATTTAGTAGTCTTTCAGATTCATCTAATGTAAGATAAATAGGGTACCTAGAATCAGTTTTAGGGAACTCTAAAAACTCAGCAGGATTTTTATCAATTACATTTATTGTGGCATATAGATAATGGAAAAACGAACGAAGGGAAGCAACCTTTCGAGATTTAGCAAAATTTCCATTATCACGCTTTTTATCAACAAAGGATATATAAGCATGTAAATCTTGAATATTAATTTTTTTAATTAAATCAACATCAATATCAGAAATATCAATATCATCAAATTCAATCTCTGGATCCACAAGCCTATATCTTAATTTAATAAACTTAAAAAAACAGACGAAGATCAAATAATACTCTTTAACCGTATTAGGGGAAGTACCCTTAATAGTTTCCATATAATTTAAATAATCTTCAACAATAATAGGTGTTTCAAACATTTTATCCCTCTTTCCACTACTTTTGCACAACATTAGTCACAAAATAGTTATTTTGTGACTAATGTTGTATTTTATAATATCACATATTAAATAATATTTCTATACGATATTTATAAATACTTTTATATTTAAAAATATTTTGCTTTTAAGGATAAAATCTCTTACTCGATGAATTAAATTTCTGAATTTAATTTCCATCTTATTATCAAATTCATTATTATAAACAATATTTACATTTAACATCTCATATAATCTATAAAACTTTTTATTGGAAATTATTAAGACTTTCGAAGAAAATCAAAGCCTTAAAATCCGATGTAATAGATTTAATACGCGCATCTATACAAACATATGCGTAAATCACCAAAGTGGTTTTAAAGGGAATTTAGAGCCTTTATCGCTGTTTTTGACGTTTATAGCTACAAATAACTATTTTAAAATTAAAATTTGCACAAAAAAAAGGAAATAGGTTTACATAAATTCATTATGTAAACCTATTTCCTTCATATTAAACTTTTTCTTTATATATATCTTCTAAAACAGTTTTAATTATAAATAATGAATCATCAAAAGATGATTTATATTGTCTTAGTATTATATTATAATGTTTAATTCCTGAATCTGTTATCTTATATCTCCTAATGGATCTCTTATCAGGCTCTTCCCACCAACCTTCAATATAGCCTTGTGATTCCAGTTGTCGCAATAATGGATATATCATACCTGGACTAGGTGTCCATTTATTATTTAATCTTTCACTAATTTCATCTTTAATTTTATTTCCATAATAATGTTTATCATTTAGTAAATGTAGTATATATAATTTAACAAATGAAGTAGTCCCTATAGTAGTAGGAAATTGTCTTTGCCTTTCTCCTTTATAGATTGTCATTAAATCCTCTCCTTCATCTCAGGTATTGATTCTAAATCAATATAATATTTGCCAAGCAGCAAATCGCCATTTATTTCTTCTCCATGACAATCTGAGCCACCAGTTATAATTAAATTCTTTTTTTAAAGCTAATTCCTTCAATTCTTCCGTCTGTTCTTTACTGTGCCTAGAATGGATACATTCAATACCATCTATTCCCACCTTTATGCAGTAATCTATTATTTCGTATTTTTTTTAATAGTCCAGGATGAGCTAAAACAGAAATACCTCCTGAACTTTTTATTAAATCTATAGTTTCTTTTATACTAAGACTTTTCTTTTCAACATATCCTAGTTTGCCCTTATCTAAATATTTATCAAAAGCCTCCTTTATACTTGATACATATCCTTTTTCTACTAAGGCCTTAGCTATAGGAACCCTTCCAATAAAGTTTTCTTTACTTAGTTCTTTAATATTGTTATAAGTTAAATTAAAACCCAAATTATTTAATTTCTCCACTATTGCAGAGCCACGATTTTCCCTAGATTGTTGAAGCTTCTTAGTTGCTTCTATTATTTCCTTATTTTTATAATCTATAAAGTATCCAAGGATATGAACCTCTTCATCCATATAAATACACCCAAACTCTATTCCTGGTATAACTATAAATCCTTTATAATTTTTACTTTGTTCTATAGCTTCTTCTAAGCCTAATACTGTATCATGATCAGTAATTGCTATTCCATCTAAATTTCTTTCCACAGACAAGTCTACTACTTTTTTTTAGGACTATATTTACCATCAGAGTAATATGTGTGTAAATGTAAATCAAATTTCAATTAATTACCTCCTAAGTTCATCTGATAGCTACTACTTAAATGCTCTATACAACATTAAATTGTTTGTTGCAACAAAAAAACCTGCCCTAAGGCAGGTTTTAATACTATCTTGGTTCAACAATTAACTTTATTGCTGTTCTTTCTTCTCCGTCAATTTCAATATCCGTAAATGCTGGAATGCAAATTAAATCCATTCCACTTGGCGCTACAAATCCTCTGGCTATAGCTACAGCTTTTATTGATTGGTTTACAGCACCTGCTCCAATTGCTTGGATTTCTGCGCTTCCTCTTTCCCTTAATACACCTGCTAATGCACCTGCTACATCATTTGGGATTGATTTTGCTGACACTTTTAATACATCCATTATTTAATAGCCCCCTTAAACTAATTTTAATATATCTTATTATATATTTATACAAATTAATTATTTTGCATATTCAATAGCCCTAGTTTCACGAATAACATTGACTTTTATTTGACCCGGATAGTCTAGTTCTGATTCTATTTTTTTTAACGATTTCCCTTGCTGTATGAACAGTTTGATTTTCATCAATTTCTTCAGGTTTAACCATAATTCTTATTTCTCTACCTGCTTGAATTGCAAAGGATTTATCTACACCTTCAATAGAATTAGCTATTTCTTCTAATTTCTCAAGTCTCTTAATATAAGTTTCTAAAGTTTCTCTTCTGGCTCCTGGTCTAGCAGCTGAAATAGCATCAGCAGCTTGTACTAGAACCGCTTCTACAGTTGTAGGTTCTGTATCTCCATGATGGGCTGCTATAGCATGTAATACTTCTTTTGACTCTTTATATCTTCTTGCTAAATCAACACCAATATCTACATGTGGACCTTCTACTTCATGATCTACAGCTTTTCCTAAATCATGTAACAATCCAGCCCTTTTAGCTATTCTTACATCTGCACCTAATTCTGCAGCCATAATTCCAGACAAATGAGCTACTTCTATTGAGTGTTTTAATACATTTTGTCCATAGCTGGTTCTATATTTAAGCCTTCCTAAAAGTTTTATAATTTCAGGATGAAGTCCGTGTATTCCAGTATCAAAAGCTGCTTGTTCCCCTTCTTCTTTGATGATAGTATCAACTTCTTTTCTTGCCTTCTCAACCATTTCTTCAATTCTAGCTGGATGAATTCTACCATCTACAATAAGTTTTTCAAGGGCGATCCTTGCAACTTCTCTTCTTATAGGATCAAAACCTGATAAAACAACGGCTTCTGGAGTATCATCAATAATTAAATCAATTCCAGTAAGGGTTTCTAATGCACGAATATTTCTACCTTCTCTACCTATTATTCTACCCTTCATCTCATCATTAGGCAAAGCAACTACAGTAACAGTGGTTTCTGCGACGTGATCTGCTGCACATCTTTGGATTGCAGTTGAGATAATCTCCCTTGCTTTTTTTTGTCTGCCTCTTGTTTAGCTTCATATTCCATTTCTCTAATCATAACAGCAGTTTCTTGAGTTATTTCTTTTTTTTACACCATCTAATAATAATTCCTTAGCTTCTTCTGAAGTTAAACCAGATAATCTTTCAAGTTCTAGCAATTGTTTTCATATAATTCATTAATAGATGCTTCTTTTTCTTCTAATTGCCTATTTTTTTCTTGTGATTTGTTCTTCCTTTTTTTTCTATGGATTCGGATTTTTTTATCAAGGGTTTCTTCTTTATTTAAAATCCTTCTCTCTAATTTCTGAATCTCATTTCTTCTTTCTCTATTTTCTCTCTCTGCCTCAGTTCTAAGCCTGTGAATTTCTTCTTTAGCTTCTAACATAAGTTCCTTTTTATGAGACTCACCATCTCTCTTTGCATCATCAAGAATTTGTTTTGCTAACTCTTCAGCATTTCTTATCTTTCCTTCGCCTATATTTTTTTCTGATATAATATCCGACGATTACTCCAATAATTACTCCAATAATTGCTCTAAGAATTACGAATAAATTTTCAATAACTAAACACCTCCGTTTGTATTAAATTTTCAAGTTCCATACTACGTTTCATTTTCATAAAAGTATAAACCGAGTAGCCCCGGTTTATTGAGTCTACATTATATCATTGTATGGTTACACACTTTTATTTTATTACTTATCCTTGATAATGTCAAGAAGTAATTAACCTTCCACTCTACTTACAACACTTTCAGAGCCTGATAATTCAACCCTATAGCTGTTATTACTTAAGGCTGATAAATGCTGATTATGAGTAACCATAATAATTTGTCTATTAAACATTTCTGATGTTTGTTTTAAAAAGTCACCTACATTATATATATAGTCATCACTTACATGTTTAGCTGGTTCATCTAAAATTAAGGGTCCCTGTATACCAGGTTTATGAATTTGAAGGAAAGCAGTTCTCAAAGCCAATGAAACTATATCTACAATGCCGCCACCTCGTGATAGTTCAGGTTTAGTCTTAATTATAATTCCATCATTTTACTTACTACATAAAATTCTGCATTGGCCTTATTTCGCAACTCATCAATTTCAATTAAAAATTCAATATCTGATTCAAAATAAATTGTAAACACTTAGTTACTAAGGTTTCTATTTGAGCTTTAGCTTGCTCTCGAGCAAATTCTGAAGTTTTTTTGAAATAATATTACCACTTTTTCTAATAATTCTATATTATTATCTACAATATCTACTTCTAATTTATACTCATTTAATTGCTCTATGAGTTTGTCTTTTTTTTCCCCCCTTTTCTCTAGAAATATAATTTTTTTTAAATCATTAACTTTACTTTCTAAAATATCAATATTATCAATCATCAAATCACTTCTTTTCCAATAGATCTTTTGGCAATAACTCATTGGCTTCTTTAAACAAAACATTGATTTCATTAGTTAACTTTTGTATTTCTTCCTCTAATTCTTCAGGTTTAACATTTAATTCTTTTAATTCCCCCCTATTATATCTTCCTCTTGTTTTTTTTAATTGTTCTAATCTAGCTTCTGCTCTATACTTTAGGGATTTAGCTCTTTCTAAATTATCCTTGAGAATATTTAGTTCTCTTTCATAATCCATAATAAAACCTCCTAATTATAATGTTCCATTATGTGTTGAATCTTTTTACTATCAATTCTGCTTAGGCACAATGGACAAACTTCTAATTTGTTTAGTAATACTTTATATTTTTGTAATTCATTATCAATATTATTTTTCATTTTTTCTATGATTTTAGCTTCACTTTTTAGTTCATTAATTAATCTTGTTCTTTATCTAAATATCCTTGTAGAACATATAATCTTTTTAAGTTATCTTCTAATTTGTTATAAACATCAAATATATTTTCTACTTTACTTAATTCACTTATATATATAGTACCTATACCAATACTTTTTTT
>JMBX01000058.1_pt1 | contig 26837 bp, 47 predicted proteins | sample 616521 | NCBI WGS metagenome assembly JMBX01 (sample SAMN02727906, study PRJNA239997) | anaerobic digester metagenome | biome: anaerobic digester; isolation source: mesophilic anaerobic digester inoculated with municipal waste water sludge... | place: Germany: Bielefeld University, CeBiTec ...
ATTTGCCTTTAAAGGCATTTTTAATAATTTCGATTATATCCATAATTAGTTCTATGTAGTCTGCTGCATTTCTAATATTATATCCAAAATGTTCAGCAGTTTCAGCTACAGAACCAGAGACTGTATCTACTGCATCAAAAATATTTCACTACTCTCATCTACTCTTTCAGTAATAGAATTAGTATTAGCTGCAATTTCCTCAATATCCGGAGATATTTCCTCTACTAATTCACTTAGATCCTCTGATAAATTATTAATATTAGTAACAATGTCTGGAAATTGCTTTAAACTAATATCAATTTCCTCTTCATTTGTTTCTATTAATTTTCTAGTTTTTGAAAGAATTGTATTTGCATTTTTAAAAAGGGCTATTAAATAGCCTAATACCCCCCTATAGCTAGAATATATAGAATAAAGTTTAACAATTCTTTAACTGTAATAGTAGCATCCATAAATATCACCTGCTACATTTCTTCTTGTTCTTCAGTATCAGCTATATCTTCTTCTAATTTCTACTTTTCTTCTACTTGGTCTATTTCTACTTCAATTAAACCTCTATCTTTAAACTCTTCTACTCTTTCTTTAATTTCCGTTCTTATTTTTCTTCCCCCCCTTCTTTAATAGCATCTAAAGAGCCTTCAATAGATTTCTTAACATTATCTGTGGTTTCTTTAGTTTTATTAGCTATATCTTCTCTGGTTTCTTTTCCTGATTTTGGCGCAGTTAAAAGCCCTGTCAAAGCCCCTATAGCTGTGCCTATGGCCGTTCCTACTGCAACCTTCTTAGCTATTTCTTTTTTTTCTCTTGTCTCTCTTTTTCACGTCTCTTACTTTCTAATAAATCATTTAATCTCATATGCTTACCTCCTTGTATTTAATATGTCTAATATTTACCCCCCCCTTTTTCCATTTTAATCATGTGTTTAAATCTTGATAAATATTATATTATTTTGACACTTAAATAAATTTAGACTTTAAATAATTTTTATTTCTATTATAATATAGATTGTAAAGATTATTTTGAGTATCGAAATATTTATAGAGGAGGTAAAAATGAAAAAATTTTATAAAATTAAAAGATTTTTTTAAGGAACACAAATGGAATTATATATTTGGCATCCTCGCATTATTAATAATTGATTCTATACAATTATTAATACCTCAAATTCTTAGAAAAGTTACAGATCTTTTAGAAGCAGGATTGTTGGATTTACAGGGTCTATTAAAATATTCTCTATTGATTTTAATAACAGGATTTTTAATAGCTGCTGGCAGATATCTTTGGAGAATATATATATTTGGTACCTCTAGAAAAATGGAGCATTATTTAAGAAATATGTTTTTTGAACATTTACTTACACTATCTCCTAATTATTATAATACTCATAAAACAGGGGGGGATTTAATGGCCCACGCTACAAACGATATAAATGCAGTAAGACAGGCGTCTGGACAGGGTATTATGATGGCAGTAGATGCCACGTTTTTAATTATATTATCTATGATTATGATGGCAAAAACCACTAATATAAAATTAACTCTAGTGGCCTTGGCTACCCTACCCTTTATTACTGTAACAGTAAACAGATTTGGAAAAGTAATATACAAAAGATTCACATCGGTACAGGAGGCTTTTTCAGATTTAACAGATACTACTCAAGAAAACTTCGCAGGCATAAGGGTAATTAAATCTTTTGTCCAAGAGGATTTGGCCTTAGACGAATTTACCCGGGTTAATGAAGAGAATCTGGACAAAATTTAGCTTTAGTCAAAGTCTCAGGAATATTTCATCCATTAGTTCAATTTGTTTCTTCTTTAAGTTTTTAATAGTTATAATTTATGGTGGCAGATTAGTAATGTTAGATACTATTACCCTTGGAGATTTTATAGCCTTTAATAATTATCTAGGACTACTAATATGGCCTATGATGGCAGTAGGTTGGGTTGTAAATGTAATCCAAAGAGGGGTGGCCTCTATGGAAAGACTTAATGCCATATTAGATGAAAAAGCAGAAATAATAGATAGAGAGAACCCAATTCCACTAAATAGTCCAAGGGGGGGTAAAATAGAGTTTAGAAACGTAGAATTCCAGTATCCCGGGACCAAAGATTCGGTTTTGAAGGATATTAATTTTACAATAGAAGAAGGAAAAACTTTAGCTATAGTAGGTAGAACTGGTAGTGGAAAAACCACCTTAGTTAATTTACTTTTAAGGCTTTATGATATTGAAAAGGGAAATCTTTCTAGATAATATAAATATAAAGGATATAAAAATAAAGGATTTAAGAGAAAATATTGCTTATGTGCCACAAGACAATTTTTTTGTTTTCTACCACTATTAAAAATAATATTGGCTTTGCTTTTGACGAAGAAATCTCTGATGACGAGGCTATAAAAGCTGCCAAGGCAGCTGAAGTTTATAATAATATTATAGAATTCCCAAATAGCTTTAATACAGTTTTAGGTGAAAGAGGGGGTAACTTTATCTGGAGGTCAAAAACAAAGGGTTTCCATAGCTAGGGCCTTAGCAAAGGATGCTCCTATATTGATTTTAGATGATAGTTTATCCAGTGTAGATACGGAAACAGAAGAAAAAAATTCTAAATAATTTAGAGGAACTTGCAAATAGAAAAACTACCATTATCATTAGCCATAGAATTTCCACAATACAAAATGCAGATGAAATAATAGTAATAGATAATGGTCATATAGTTGAAAGGGGGGGTACTCATGATATTTTAGTAAAAAAAATGATGGTTTATATAATTATCTATATGAAAAACAATTATTAGAAGAAAAAAATATCTTAAATCGAGGGGGGGAGATATTATGCATAGTGATGAAATAAAAGAAAAGTCTTATGATTCTAATTTAATGAGAAGAATGTTAAAATACGCTAAACCCTATTGGCACTATTTACTATTAACCATAGTCCTTATGATGTTAGTTACAGCATTGGAACTATTAAGGCCTTATCTATTTAAAATTACCATAGACGATTATATTAATGGATACAAAAAGCCTATGGTAGAAGTAGAATTAGATGAGGATGTTTCAGGTGTGGAGTTTAATGGTAAAAAAATATATAAGATTAAAAAGATTATCAGAAGAAATAATGATAAATTTCAAAATTCACCTTTGAAGACAATTGAAAAGAAGGATGGGAAATATTACTTAATAGATCTAGAACCAGATGAGGACTCTAGAGCCATTGCTCTGTCCAAAGCAGATTATGAAAACTTTAGGAAACAGGATGTTGATGGCTTAACCAAAATAGGATTAGTCTTTTTATTGGCTGTAATTATTGCCTTTGTATTTAATTATCTACAGGTATATATATTGAATTATACCAGTCAGAGAATTATATTCAATATAAGGAAGGATGTGTACTCTCATATTCAGAGTCTATCTATATCCTATTTTGATAAAAACCCTGTAGGTAGATTAGTCACAAGGGTTACTAATGATACAGAAACCTTAAACGAAATGTATACTTCCGTACTGGTTTCCCTATTTAAAGATATATTTATTTTAGCTGGGATAATAATCGTAATGCTAAAAATGAATTATAAATTGGCTTTATTGTCCTTTAGTTTAATTCCCCTTATATTATTGGCCTCAATACTATTTAGAAAAAAAAGATTAGAGTAGTTTATAGATTAGGTAGAGCACAATTAGCTAAAATCAATTCTACATTAAATGAAAATATTACAGGAATGAAAACCATACAGATATTCAAAAAGGAAGAGAAAATTTTTAAGGAATTTAATAAAATAAATACTGATTATCTAAATACATCAGAACAAGAAGTTAGGATTTATGCCATATTTAGGCCCTCAATTGAAGTAATTAGTTCTTTAGGTTTGGCCTTTTTAATCTATTATGGAGGCGGTCAAGTTATATCAAATACTATTGAATTTGGAGTGCTATATGCATTTATAGATTATTTACAAAAGTTTTTCAACCCCATATATGATTTAACAGAGAAATATAATATACTACAATCAGCCATGGCTTCTAGTGAAAGGATTTTTGCCATATTAGATGAAGAAGAACAAATACAAAATCCTGAAAATCCAGTTCCTATTGGAGAAATTAAGGGAAAAATCGAGTTTAAAAATGTATGGTTTGCCTACAATGAAGACAATTGGGTTTTAAAAGATGTAAGCTTTACCATAGAACCTGGCGAAGTTGTAGCTTTTGTAGGCGCTACTGGTGCAGGAAAAACCTCCATAATCAATTTAATTACTAGATTCTATGATATTCAAAAAGGCGAAATCCTAATAGATGGTGTAAATATAAAGGAATATGATAAATATAAATTAAGAGGGCAAATTGGCGTAGTATTGCAGGATGTATTTATATTTACTGGCAATATAAAAGACAATATAAGATTAAACAATCCAGATATAACTGATAAGGAAATTATAGAAATAGCTAAATATGTCAATGCCCATCACTTTATTGAAAAACTCCCCAATGGCTATGAAGAGCCTGTAATGGAAAGAGGGGGGGCTACCCTTTCTTCTGGGGGGGAAAGACAATTACTGGCCTTTGCTAGAACCTTAGCCTTTGATCCAAGTATATTAATTTTAGATGAAGCCACTTCCAGCATTGATACGGAAACAGAATTATTGATTCAAGATGCATTGAAGAAATTGACAAAAAAACAGAACTACCATTGCAGTAGCTCATAGACTATCTACTATACAAGATGCAGATAATATAATAGTTCTAAGTAAGGGAGAAATCAAAGAAATGGGAAATCATCAGGAACTTTTAGAAAAAGAAGGTCTCTATTACGAATTATATAAATTACAGTACAAAGAAGAATTTTTTTACAGCTTAAACTTTACTATTTTCTGATTTTAGAGTAAAATAGTCTAGATTAATATAATTTAGGGGTGTAGCATATGTATGATTTTCATCTCCATAGTGATTTTTCTATGGATTGTAAATATTTAATGGAAGAAATGGTAAAGGCTGGTATAGATAAGAATTTAAAAAGCATTTGTTTTACAGATCACATCGATTACGAAGTGGGAAAAGATAAAATCGATATGGATTTTCGTCCTCAAGACTATTTTAGTAAAATAAAAAGGTAAAGTATAAGCATATGAAAGATATTGAGGTTTTAGCAGGTGTAGAAATTGGCATGCAGCCACATTTGGCTAATAGATATAATGAACTAATTGAAAATAATCCCTTCGATTTTGTCATAATGAGTATTCATTCTATTTATGAAAAAGATATTCACTTTGATAATTTCACCTATGGGAAAGTGCCTTTAGATGCCATTATGGAATATTATAAATATATGTATGAATGCATATTGAATTTTGATAATTTCGATGTACTAGGTCATATAGACTATATAGACAGATATTTTGAAGATTTTTCAATGGTGCCTGATTTTAAAGAATACTCTTTTATGGTAGAAAAAAATTCTGAAGTTAATAATAGAAAATGGCAAGGGCCTTGAAATAAATACAGCTGGTAAAAGATATGGTCTAGATTATAATCATCCTAAAATTGAAATACTAGAATTATATAGAGATTAGGGGGGGAAATAATCACCATAGGCTCCGATGCCCATAAACCAGGGGGGGATATAGGATCTAATTATCGATTAGCAGAAAAAAATGTTAAAGGAAATTGGTTTTAAATATATTTATATATTCAAAGAAAGAAGAAAATACCCTATTCATATATCTTAGAACTCTCTTCTTTCTATAGAATATTGAACAGATTTATGACATTTAGGACAATAATAAATATGAACGCATTTATCATAGGCCACACCATCGACTAAATGGCTAATATCATCTAATAAATTAAGGCTATAGGAATCCATGTAATTCACCTTAGCCCCCCCTTGTCTTCCATATGAATATTACAATCTCTACATTTGTATTTTATTTCATATAAACCATTACATAATGGACATATATTATTCATAGCCTTCACCTAATTGTTTTTTTATTATTATTAGGAAAAAGCCAAATAATATTCAAACCCTTAGGATAAATCCTAAGGGTTTGAAATTACCACAATGCCGTCATCCCAACTAATTCACACCCGCCTCTCACAAGGGGGGTGCCCTGCCAATAATTTCAAACTACCAATAAAGGCCTGCTCTACATTACTGGACCCGAACTCCCGTGTTCACTATGTCGGTTGAATTATATGGGTAAACGTACATCGCAGAAATATTTTCTATATATATTATATACCTTATTACACTATTCTTCAAGTAATTAGCTAAAGAATTTATTTGAATATTTTATGCTATAAAAATTTTATCTATTTCATTTTCCTTTAAATTTTCCTTTTCTAATAGAGCCTCTGCAATCCTTTCCAAATAAATTTTATTTTCCACTAATATCTCTATAGTATCTTTGTAAAAATCATCTAATATTTTTCTAGCTCTTTCCATTAAGGATATATCTATGTTTAAATTACTATTTAATATTATATCATAATTTATTAGGCCTACTTCCTCATCCATACCATAGCTACCTAATAATGCTAAAACCATTTCTGTGGCTTTTTGCAAATCAGAAGAAGCACCTGTTGTAATATTATCTTTTCCAAAAATAATTTCCTCAGCAGCTCTCCCCCCCGCTAATGCAATTTTTATATTATTTATTATATCCATTTTTGTTTGATACATTTTATCCTTTGGAATATTTAAACTAAATCCTCCCATACCCTTAGTGCTAGGTATTATACTAACTTTGGTTACCCTGTTATTTTTATTTACTTTTTTTGCAATTAGTGCGTGTCCAGCCTCATGATATGCAGTTATTTCTCTATCCTCTAAAGAAATACTATTTCTATCCTTTTTCTCATCTCCTACCAAAACTTTATAATAGGCCCTATCTATATGCTTATTATTTATATTTTTGTCTTTATCTCTAGCTGCAATTATTGCTGATTCATTCATTAGATTCTCCAATTTGGCACCACTAAAATACACTGTTTCCGTAGCTAGTTTTTTTTAAATCTACTTCTGGAGATAAAGGTTTATTCTTACTATGAAGTTCTAATATAGAATATCTGGCATTTACATCTGGAAGACCTATTTCTATTTGCCTATCAAATCGTCCTGGTCGAAGTAGGGCCTCGTCTAGGGTATCTATTCTATTAGTTGCAGCTATAACTATTATACCTTCATTTCCTTTAAAACCTGACATTTCTGTTAGTAATGCATTTAGTGTCCTATCTCCTTCTTCGCTACTATTAGAATTGCTTCCCTTTCGTTTCTTCCCTAAGGCATCTATTTCATCTATAAATATTACAGATTTTCCATCTTCCTTGGCTTTTTAAATAATTCTCTAATTCTACTGGCCCCTAATCCTGCATAGACTTGGATAAAATCTGAACCAGATACAGGGTAAAATGGCACATTAGCCTCCCCAGCTAGGGCCTTGGCTAATAAGGTTTTTCCAGTGCCTGGTGGCCCATATAATAATACCCCCCCTAGGCAATCTGGCCCCCCCGTATTTACTATATATTTCTGGATATTGTATAAAATCCACTAATTCCTTTAAGGATTCTTTAGCTTCCTGATTTCCTGCCACATCTTCAAAGGTAATCTTTCCATTAGCCGAATTTTCCGTATGAATTTCAGACATTAGAGCCATTTCCTTTTCCGCCTGTTTAGTGTAGTTTTGATTAGTAAAATAAGCTAAAATCCCTACACCTAATAATAATAGTATTACAGTAATAATTTGAACAGGAATTAGACTCTTATTCTCTACTACATCTATATTGTGCAATAATAAATATTCCTTGAAGTCTTCCCTTCTAGGATTATCAGTAATAAATAAGGCTCCATTTTTTTAATTTTCCCCTTAATTGTGATTTATCTTTTAATTCTACTTCCTGAACTAAATCACCTTCTATATGTTCTAAAAATAATTTATAGGGAATTTCCTTATATTTAATTCTATTGTTCATATATAAAAATATATTTGAAATTAAGGCAATAAATATTATTAAAATTAATATTATTTTAATATTAGAAATCCTTCTCATTTGTATCCCCCCCTTTTCAGTTTACATAATATATAAAAATTATAACATCTAAAGGCCCTAATGTCTATTTGATAAATTTGGTAGAATTATCTACCTAAAATATATAGTATTTTATCTAGTTTTTCTAATTGTTCCTCATTTAGCATTGGCCTTAAACTTTCCAATTGCCGAAAAACTCTTTCATATTCTTCATCACTCATGGTGCTTTCCATATCTTCGTTGATCTTAATTATTTCAAAAAAATATATCTTCTTCTGATTTGTCCTTATAGGCATCAGCCAAATTATTGATTTTTTTTCAATATCTTTCTCTGTTGGTGAAAAGCTTTCAAACTCCTCCATTATGTCTTTAAACTTATCATTTTTGTCCATTTACACACCTCCCCCCCTATATTCTAATCTAATCTATGTATTTTGTTTACAATATATTACCAAATAATTTGGTAAGTTTTATAAATTATTAGCATAGAATAGTATATATATTTAATTTGAGGAGGGAGATTATGGACAATAGTCTATTATTAATATTACTGCTTTTTATAATAGGTAAGAAAAAGATGAAAAAGTTTTAGAAATAGAGGAAAAATTGCCAGTAATGGAGAAAAACAAAATAATCCTAAAAAAATAATCAAATATTAAATATTTCCCGTACTAAGGATAAAATAAATATAATGAAAAAAAATAGGCCCTTATTTTCCAGAGGAATATATAAATCCCATTAATAAGGCCCTTTCAATTACAGAACAAATCGTAGTCTTACATACAGCTATGGAATTTATAGGAGAGCCAAAAACAAATTATATTCAAGCCTCCATGTCTATAGCCGATAATAGAGAGAGAATTGGCCATATAATGAATACTATTAAAAATGAAGTTTCTAAAGAAGAGATTAAGGATATGGGCCTAATCCTAGATATTATCTTTAATATGGATAAATATAAATCTCTAATTAATATGCTTAGTACCTTTATGTCTAATCCCAATAGTTTAAATGAACCAGAGAAAATTCTTGAATTAGTGGGGACTTTTATGGATGGGAAAAGTGAAGAGGAAAAGAAAAAAATAAGGGAAATGATGAAAATGCTAGAGGTTTTAAAAACAATGGATAAGAAATAAATTATAATTTCAGCTGTTCTATTAATTCTTCCATATCCCTAGGTAAATTTGCCTTTAATTCTAGTATTTCTTTTGTCCTAGGCTGTTTTAATTTTAAATAATAGGAGTGGAGAGCCTGTCTATTTATATAGGGGGGGCTAGTTTCAAAATATAGGCTGTCTCCAATTACAGAATGTCCAATGTGGTTTAAATGAACTCTTATTTGATGGGAACGGCCTGTTATAATTTCTATATCTAATAATGTAGCATTTTATATCTTTCTATTACTTTGTATTTAGTTATAGCCCTTTGTCCCTTGGGAGTAACAGTTTTTCTAATGCTTTTCTCCTCTTCTCTACCTATAGGTAAGTCTATGGTATCCTGGTCTTTTTCTACTATGCCATTTACTACTGCCATATATCTCTTTTCCACCAAATTCTTTTCAAATTGTAATGCCATTTGTTGATGAGCAAAGGAAGATTTGGCTATTAGAAGTACACCAGATGTATCCATATCCAATCTATTTACTAATCTTATTTTTCTCTTTATATTGTTTTCTTTAAAATAATAGGCTATTCCGTTGGATATGGTATTTTCCTGATGGCTTTTTGTAGGATGAACCACCATAAAAGGGGGCTTGTTTAAGGTCAATATATCCATATCTTCATATATAATATCTAAAGGTATATTTTGAGCCAATGTATTGTCTGTTTCATCCTCTATTAATATACTAATTATATCTCCTGTATTTAAAATATGATTTTTGTTTTTTAATTCTCCATTTACATAAATAGATTTATTCTTATAGACCCTTCTAAATAGTCTAGAGGATATATCCCTATCTAATAAAAATTCTTCTAAGGTTTCCCCCCATTACTTTCTACATTAAATACTAGGATTGTTTTCATCTTCTTTTAATAAATTCATTTTTACCTCCAATTTTTAGTATTTATATTGTATAATAAATTTAAGATAATTATAACAGAAATAGATTTTATTTAAAGCATTTTAAATTTGGAGGGGGGAAATACTTGACAAAAGAAAATCCTAGAATTATTAATATTATTTCCAATTATGATTTAGAATCCAAGAATACTAGAGAATTATTAATTAGTAAATTAGAAAATAAAGGCTTTTTAATTCCAGATAAATTTGATGAAAATGCAGAACTAAATATTTGCATTGGAGGAGATGGGGGGGCATTTCTAAGGGCTGTACATAGGCACGAATTTACCCCTATACCTTTTGTAGGCATAAATACAGGGCATTTAGGCTTTTTTTCAAGAAATTCTTCCTAAAAATATAGACAGATTTATAGATAAATATATGAACAATGATTATGTAGTAGAGAAAATTTTTCTAGTCCATGCAGAGATATATACTAAAAATAGAAAGTTTCAATTATATGGCGTAAATGAAATTGTAGTTAAGGGAATTAAGTCTAAAGTAATTCATATGGAAATATTTATAGATGGAAATCATTTAGAACGGTTTTGTGGTGACGGAATGATAATCTCCACTCCTGTAGGAAGTACAGCCTATAATTTTTCATCTGGAGGCAGTATAATTTATCCCTCTTTAAATACATTGCAAATGACACCATTATCTCCCATTAGCTCCAAAGCCTATAGGTCTCTGCCCAATTCTGCTATTATACCAGGGGGGGACTTGAAAATTACCATAAAGCCAGAGTATCGATATGAGAATTCCATTTTAATTATAGTAGATGGTGTAGAACACAAGTACGATAATATTTCTAAAATAGACTTTACTATACCAGATAAGACTATTTCTAGACTAAATTTTGATAAGAATATGTATTGGAATAATTTAAAGAGTAAGTTTTTGTAGATAAGATCCTTCATTTCATATATTTATTCCATGGGTATGCAAGGCCTTCCCTCAGGATGGCAGGTACATTATTCTACCTTGTCATTCTGAGGGAAAGCGAAGAATCTCTAGGTAGCATAAAAATTAGATCCTTCACTACATCTGCTCATTCAATAGGTGTGCAGAGCCTTCATTCAGGATGACAATCCTTTTTGATTTTAATAAACATTAAAGCCCTATACTAGCTTATATCAACTTATCCATTTCCTCCACTAATTCCCTAAATACTTTCATGGCATTGTCTACAGGTGTTTTTGTTGTCATATCTACTCCTGCTCCCTTTAATACATTTATAGCATAATCAGAGCTACCACTACTTAAGAAATTCAAATATCTATCTACTGCAGGTTTTCCCTCTTTTAATATTTGTTGGGATAAATCTACTGCTGCTGAAAAACCTGTGGCATATTGGAATACATAGAAATTGTAATAGAAATGTGGTATTCTAGCCCATTCCATAGCAATTTCCTCATCTACTACCATATTTGGTCCATAGTATTTTTCATTTAATTTTTTTATAGGTTTCTGATAGATAATCTGCTGTTAAAGCTCCACCACTTTCAGCATATTTATATATTTCTCTTTCAAATTCTGCAAACATAGTCTGTCTAAATACTGTAGTTCTGAACATTTCTAAATAGTGATTTAATAAATATAATCTTTCCCCTTGGTCTTTTACATTCTTTAGCATATGGTCTAATAATAGTGCTTCATTAGTAGTAGAGGCTACCTCTGCCACAAATATACTATATCTTCCATATATAAAAGGCTGATTTTTTCTAGTTAAATAAGAATGAACTGAATGGCCTAATTCGTGAGCAATGGTAAATACATTATCTAATGTATCGTGATAATTTAAAAGTATATAGGGCTGAGAATCATAGCAACCACTAGAATAGGCTCCAGATCTTTTACCTGGATTTTCATATACATCTATCCAACGACTATTAAATCCTTCTTCCAATATTTTTCCATAATCGTCTCCTAGAGGATGTAGACCTTTTAAGATTAATTTTTTTTCCCTCTTCATAGTCCATAGTGATCTCTACATCTTTAACTATAGGTGTATATAAATCATACATATGAAGTTCATCTATGCCTAGAGCCCTTTTTCTTATATCCATATATTTGTACATAGAATCTAAATTGTCATGAATAGAATCAATTAAATTGTCATATACAGAAACTGGTACATTATTGTTATCTAAGGAAGCCTCTCTACTAGAATTATAATTTCTAGCCTTTGCGTAGAATATGTTTTTCTTGGTATTTCCATTCAAAGCCTGAGCATAAGTATTCTCAAAGTTCTTATAGGTACCATATAATCCTTCAAAGGCAGCTTTTCGTATATCTCTATTTTGTTTTCCATAAAAGGAATAAAGTTTCCATGAGTTATTTCTACATCTTCCCCCCCTTTTTCATTTTTAATAGTGGGAAATTTTATATCTGCATTATCTAACATGGAAAATATATTGTGCGAAGCCTCAGCCATTTCCCCCCCATTTGAGCCAATAGACTTTCTTCCTTGGCAGAAAGTACATGATCCTTTTGTCTTAGTATTTCCTCTAAATGCTGTTTATATAGTTTTAGTCCCTCTACTTCTTCATAGTATTTATTTAAAGTATTTTCATCTATTTCCAATATTTCTGGTACTAAAAAGGAAGTCTTTTCATTTATCTTTACATAAACTGATAATGCTCTACTAGATTTTTCTTGAGAACTACCTATTCTAGTATCTTCATCTAATTTCATGCCAGAATAAGAGGATACTTTAGATATAATTCTATATAATTCATCCTGATCTTTAAGTGCAGCTAATAAGTTTTCTCCACTTTCTATTATTTTCCCTTTGTGTTTACTATATTCATCAGCCAATTTTGATGCTTTTTCTAAATCCTCTTCCCAAGCCTTTTCATCTGCATACATAGCTTCTAAATCCCAGGTATATTCTACTGGTATGTCTTTTCTCTCTTTAAATTCTCTTGCCATTAAAAATTCCTCCTTATTTTATAGTTTTTGATGCCTCTATTAAAATGTTTCTTGCAATAGGTGCTGCTACAGCTCCACCAGTGCTACCTTCCTCCTCTAAAACCACTGCTATGGCAAATTGAGGATCATCAGCAGGTGCAAATCCTATAAACCAGGCATGGGTCTTTCCAGAAGGGTTTTCAGCAGTACCAGTTTTCCCAGCTACTCTAATATTTTTAATATTGGCATTGGTGCCAGTTCCCCCCCTTTTTACCACTTCTACCATCATATTCTTTACTTCATTGGCAGTAAAAACATCTGTGGCCCTAGATAATAATTCAGGATTATTAGTCCTAATTACTTTTCCTTCAGGAGAAATGGCTTCTTTTACCAATATAGGTTTCATAATATCTCCCTTATTAGCAATGCCAGATGCTATCATAGCCATATTAAGTGGCGTAACCAATACTTTCCCCTGACCAATACTAGCAGCTGCTATATCAGTTTTCCCTAGGTTTTCTTTATAGGGGGGAAAGTAGATTTCTGGGTGGGTAAATCAAAGGGAATATTTTTATTTATCATAAATTTATCTAAGGTTTCACCTAATTTGTCCTTTCCCAATTCTACACCCTTTTCAGCAAAATAAGTATTACAGGATTTTGCCAAGGCCTCTTCTAAATTAATTGGACCATGTCCCTTTTGACTATAGTCTTTTAAAACATAACCATCTATTTTGGTGCTACCAGTACAATTATAGTTTTTATCTATATTAGTATCATTTATCAATCCCACAGATGTCAAGACTTTGAAACTAGAACCTGGTGCATATAGACCCGATGTAGCCCTATTTAAAAAGGACTATTTGTATCTTCCATTATATCATTCCAATTATCTTTTAAATTGCTAGTATTAAAATCTGGCATACTTACCATAGAATATATTTCTCCTGTACTAGGGTTCATTAACACTATGGCACCCTTTTTGCCCTTTAATTGTTCCCTGGTATATTCTTGCAGATGATGGTCTAATGTAAGTTGTAAAGTATTTCCTTCTGTATTTGGAAGGACCATGTTTTTCAATTCATTTATGGGAGTATTTTCAGATATATTTAATAATAAATTATTATATTGTAATTCTAAACCTACTTTCCCCATATTCCCTATAGCTATATCCTATAATATGGCTATAGAGATTTCCATAATTATAATATCTTTTAGAAACTTCCCCCCCTTCCCTTTCACTATAGGCTAGGATTTTCCCATTTCTATCTATAATGGATCCCCCCCTTAATACTTTTTCTTCATTTATCCACAATCTTTTATTGTAGGGATTGCTTACTATTTTATCTGCTTTAAGCATTTGAAAAAAAAGATAAATACACTATTAGAACTATAAATAATAAACATATTCCAGATAATACTATGATTATTCTCTTTAATTCCTTGTCCATATTGTCAACTCCTACATTTCCTCTGAAGCTACTTGAAGTATTCCCAAGGCTATAAAACTAGATACCATAGAACTACCTCCATAACTAACAAAGGGTATGGTAATACCTGTTAAGGGTATTAATTTCAATACTCCTCCAAATATAATAAAGGATTGAATTCCAAATAATATACTTATGCCTAATGCTACTATTCTAAAAAAAATTTATCATTTTGAGAAATAGCTATTTTAAATCCTCTATATACAAGTATTAAAAATAACATTATAACACCTATACCTGTAAATATACCCATTTCCTCACAAATAGCTGAGAATATAAATCTGTATATACTTCTGGAATAAAATCTGGATGGCCTAATCCAATTCCAGTGCCAAAAATCCTCCTGTGGCTATGGCAAATAGGGATTGAGTTATTTGATAGCCTTTATTGTCTATATATTTCCATGGGTCTAACCAAATTTGAAATCGGATTTTCACATGGTCAAAGAGAAAATAACCAGCTATCCCAGCTATTATAAAAAAAACAATATATTAAACCAAATTAATTTTCTATTTTCTTCATATATAAATTGCAAAGCAATAAATATAGAATAAAAAAAATTAGCACTGTACCTAAATCTTTTTGTTTAAATAAAAATCCAATAAATAAATATACTGCTCCTGTTAAATAATAAATTCCATATTTCTTTTCTTTATATTCTTCATAATTTGTATAATATGCTGCTATTAGAAAAATCAATAATAATTTGATTATTTCCGTAGGCTGAAAACTAAATCTTCCAATTGCAAGCCAATTAGTGGATCCTTTTTTTATTAGTCCCAAATAAGAGAGTGGCCAAAAATAGAATAATAGACAATATAAAATAGAGATTAGCCCACTCCCTCCATTTATCAATATTCTTGACAATGTAATAGCTTCCAAAAATATTAATATACCCATGCCTATCCATACTACTTGTCTCATGCCTAATACAGGGTTTATTCTATAAATCATAATAACTCCAATACTTAAAAGCATAGTAGTTATTAAAAAAATATAATTGTCTCCCGTAGATATTTTAGGCAGTATAAAATTGGAAATATAAATAATTAATATTAAACTTATTCCAGAGATTAAAGTGGTTTTATCTAGATTTTCTTTATCGTATATAAATAATAGCGCAATAGCCATTAATTCAAATAAAACTAATAAATTTCTAGGCCTTCTAGGGCTGGTTATTTTATCTAACATATTATCCCTACTCTCTATCTACATATAAAAATTCTACCTGTCCTATTTTATTCTGTCTCCATTTTTGATTTTCACTGCATCCATTATTTTTTTCTCCATTGATATAAGTACCATTAGCAGAATTTAAGTCTTCTACATAAAAATCCCCCTTCGTCTTCTACTATTTTTAAATGGTTTTTCGAAATATATGGGTCTTTTAATACTATCTTATTATTGCCACTTCTACCAATAGAAATAATATCCTCTACTGGATAATATTCTTTCACATTAAAAGATAGGGTGTTTTTCTTATTTATTAATTTTAAATATCTTCCCCCCCCATCAGAAACTTCTTGGGAAATACCTCTTATATCTAAATATATTAATCTGATGATGCTTAATATAAATAGATATATTATTACTATGAAAATGTATTTAAATATTAAGAAAATATATTGTACATAATAAACCTCCAAATTTATTGTATCCAAGTTTATATTATCACAATCCATATCTATTGTGAACAATTTAATCCTTTCTTTCTATTCTATTTAACAAAAATATCTGATATTATAGTTATAGGAGGTGTTTAGATGAATAAAAAAAATTAAACGTTCGAAAACTGATAGAATTTTTGCAGGTGTCTGTGGAGGTATTGGGGGGGAATATTTTAATATTGATCCTGTAGTAGTTCGTATTATCTGGGTATTAGTTGCCTTTATGCCTGGAGGACCAGGATTTTTAGCCTATTTAATCTGTGCCCTAATAATTCCCGAAGATGATGGAATAATTTATCAAGATGAGGAAGCAGATACGAAAAATAATACTGCTATTTTTATTGGCATTGCCATGATAATCCTAGGAGTAATAACTCTTAGTAAAAATATATGGCCTCAATTTACTCATATATTGAGGAATATAGGTAGATACTGGCCTATATTGTTTATAGTCTTTGGGATTTATATTATATTTAATCAAGTAAACGAAAGATAAAAAATGGACAATATTGTCCATTTTTTTAAGAATAAATTATCTTCAATATATAGGCAATTTCATCATCAAAAACCTCTATATTATAGGTTTCTTCTATAGTTTTTAAGGCCTCTTTTATAATAAAAAAATTCTTTATAGCTTCTTCTCTTATATTCTTCTACCTTTTCAAATTTGACCCTATTACCCATAATCACCCTCTCAATCATTATGGCTATATGAATAATTAAATTTAAACCTGCCTCATCACTATTAAAGTAATTAATAAATTCCTCTGTGTTTGCCAAATTTTCAATTGCTATTTTAATATATTCTAAAGCCTTTTTGGGATTTATAAATAATAAAAAAAATCTTCTAATATATTTTTTTTGCCACTTTATATATATCTTCTTCTGCATTTAAACCCTCGGATTCCAAAAACTTAGAAAACTTTTCCCTAGATCCTTTATTAAATAATTCTTCTATGGAAAAGTATGGAATATCTATATTAGGCTGTATATTTCCAACACAGGCAATTATATTATATTTGTTTTTTATCTTTTGAAAATCCTCACTTATATTTTGTACATCTGAATAATTTAGGGGAAACACATGGATTTTTTTCATCTAGTTCTTCTACTATATTTTCCACCATATTAGCTAAAATTAAACTAGTGCCTTTGCCTGTGGCACATATGCTTATTATAGCCCTTTCCCTTTTATAAGGCTTTGCTATTTCTACATTATTTACTAAACTATTGTATATGGTATCTATGTCTTCCTCCTTATAGCTAACTCTTCTCAATACTTCTAAAATTAAAGGAGTAGAAACATTTTCAACAGTTCTAGTAAGGATTCCTGTTTCTTCAGTAATTCTATTTCCAAAGTTTTTTAAGGAACCCATATCTACTAAAATAATAACTCCTTTTCCTTTATCTATAACCTTTACAGTTGTTAAGACCTTAGTGTAAGTTTTATCTACACTTTCCTCTAAAGGCATATCTATAGCCTTTACATAATCAGAGTTAAAAAGCCTATTACAAACATTTGCCATACTACTGGCAGTGCTATCTCCATGGGCTATTACTAGAATCCCAATTCTATCTCTTTCTTTCTTTTCCAATTTATTATTAGCTAAAAGTATGGTAATAAACCCTTTCTCATCATTGGGAACTTCTATATTAAATTCTTTGCTTATTTCATCTACTATTACTGAAGCCACCCTATATTCTTCTCTATGAGTCTCCTTTATAGTGGATAATTCTTGGTTTATAATGATCTTATTATTTTTTTTATTCTCTCTATTAAGGCATTTATATGAAAAGCCAATACAAACATAATTTTTCCATCAAACTCTATATCTAATTCTTCAGATGCATAATTTACCGCCTTATAGGTAAAATCTACTATATTTGCATCTAAAATCTTATATAATTCTCTAATATTAAACTTATCTGGTTCTATAGTGCTTATAAAACTACTGAAATACTCATCCATTTCCTTGGTAATATGCTTTTCTATTTCCTCATGTGATTTACCTTGTTTCTTTAAATTATTCAGTTCATCATATATTCTGTCATAAATGCTTTTACTATTATATTCCACAATTTTATCCTTATTTCTATTAGGATATATGATAATATCCTCATTAAAAATATTTAAATATTTTTGTATATCTCTATCTAGGCTGCTCATTTTAAATACAGCTTCCTTAGCATCTTTATTTAACATACTAAATTCAATTTTTATATCCTCTTGATTTTGTAAATGTTTTAAAAAGGTTTTGGCACATAGGAGCCTAATATCTGATTTTAATTGTCCAATATTTCCTTTACATTCATATAATACTAGAGCTTTTAATACCTCTGGACATAATATTATTTCTTTATTAATCCTTAAGGCTTCTTCTACAAATAATTTCTGCAATAGTTCTACCCTCTCTTCTACTGCTTTTTCTTCTAGTGAGGGTAGTGTAATTATTACAGGAATTCGTCTTAAAAAAAGTTTTCAATAAGGATTTTTTTGGATCCTCTGTAGTAGCTCCTATTATAAGTAAATTACTTTTTCTACTTACAGAAGCTTCACCCAATCTATAGTATTCTCCCCCCCTATCCATTAAAAAAAACAACATTTCTTGCCCATCTGGAGGCAATCTATGAATTTCATCTAAAAACAATATGCCTCCATTGGCGCTATCTACTAGCCCTAATTTATCCGTATCGGCTCCAGTAAAAGAACCTTTTACATGACCAAATAATTGAGATAACAATAATTGAGGATTATTATAGTAATCTGCACAATTAAAAGATACAAAAGGAAAATCTTCCTGCTCTTTTCCTATTTTAGCGTATTCATACATAGTATTAGCAAATAAAGTTTTACCAACTCCACTAGGACCAATAATTAAGGTATGAAGACCACTTGGGGGGGGATACATAATAGCTGCCTTTGCCTGTTCTATTTGATTTCTTAAGCTTTTATCATAACCTACTAGAGTCTTAAATGGATCCCCCCAATTTCCGCTTCTTTATCTAATTGTAATATTAATTTCCTTAGTTCTCCATAATCATATTGGGATTTAATCTTTTCAAAATCCAAAATTTCCTCTAAAGCTTTTCTAGGAAGAAATTTTACTGGTCTGCCCTTTAATTTTACTAATTTATTCTCACTGTATAATTCATTTAGTAGGGTACTGGCATTATTTCTAATAATACCTAGTTCTTCCTCTATTTCATAGGCTGATATACCTATTTCTAAATTAGATTTTAAACTATCTATTATTAAATCCTTATTTATATTTTCTAAAATATAATTATAAACTCTATCTACCTGTTTCATTAGATCATCTCCCTTAGGGACTGTACTTTATTGTTAATCAGGCCGTTTAAATTTATATTTATCATAGTATTTCCTTAGATACATTGTAAACAAAAATGTCCCTAAAACCACATATATATTTTTAGTAATAAAGCTTATGATAAGCACTATGGATGCAAGTATAGTTAAAAAAATCCATTCCCATTGTTTCATTCTGCACTCTCCTATTATATTAAAACTGTCATTCTAATGAAAGCCCTTATAATATATTAAGGCCATAGAATGACAGCTTTTTTTTATAATTTTAGAACAAATGTGCATGTAAATTTACATATGCATTGGTTTCGATCCTTTCCAAATCGTTAAATGTTGTTTTTAAATCTTTATCTACCTTTAAAGGTCTAGACTTAAATAATTCTTCAATTTATCTATAGAAGTATTTACTATATTTTCTTCTCTAAGACTACAGTATTTTGCAAATTCTATTGCAGATTCAAAATCTCCTAATTGTTGTAAACTATGAGCATCTGAGGAAATAATAAATTTTACTCCTGAACTTTCCATATTGGAAATAATTGTTTTACAATTCCCCCCCCAATTTTTTTTCTATCAATTTCCAATGCTCTACTATTTAGTTCAAGAGCTATATTTTTCTTTATTAAATAGGGAATTATTTCTTCCATATCCAAATCAAAATAGGGCTTATTAAAATGAGCTATGGCCTTTATATTAGAATATTTATTTATACAATTAATTAAAGCTCTAGTATTAGATTTAATATCATTATCCTTCCAAGAAAAAGTATGAAAACTAATAACTACAAAGGACAATTTTTCAATAGTCTTTTCTGGCAAATCTAAAGTTCCATCTTCCTGAATAATATTGGCCTCCACTCCTGGAAGGATCCTAATACCATTAGATTTTCTCACATTATTAGCTAAACTATCAAAATAATATCTATGGGATGAAGCAGCCATAGCTGGACCATGGTCGGTTATAGCTATGGCTTCTAATCCTATTTCTTTCCCTTTTTAGATAGTTCTTCTATGGTAGAAAATGCATCTCCACTAGCTACTGTATGAACATGAAAATCTCCTACTAAATTCATATTATCTTCCTATTTTATCTATTTAAAACTTTATCAAATTCAGATTGAGGAATAGTTTCTAATTTTCCTCCACTTAATAATAAACTGTATAAATAAATTTTAGCCATGTCTTCTACATATTGCATTTTTATATAGGCTTCTTCAATAGTATTGCCTACAGTTAATACTCCATGTTTCTCTAATAAACAAGCATCAGATTTTTTTAAAGGTTCTATTATGCTATTTGCTAATTCTGTAGTTCCTGGAGTTCCATATTTAGCTACTGGTACTATTCCACCAAACATTAAAGCTTCAAAAACCACTGGCAATATTTCTTTGTTTTGAACAGCAAATACTGTAGAATAAACTGCATGGGTATGACATACAGCCTTTACATCCTCCCTGTTTTTGTAGGCTGATAGATGCATTAAGGCTTCTGATGTAGGCTTTAAATTGTTTTTATTTTCTATAATATTTCCATCTATATCTATAACTAAATAGAATCTACACTATTATCATTTCTATCCTGGCCTGTAGGTGTAATACATATATAGCCTGTTTCTTCATCCATCATACTAAAATTGCCAGAGCCATGTCTAATCAACCCATCTCTTTCTGCTGATTCTGCTATTTTTAAAATTCGTTCTTTCATATTTTCTAACATTTAATTTCCTCCTAAATTGTGTATTAATAGTCTATTAGTCGAAGCTAATAGACTATTTTTATTCTAATCCTAAATCTTTAGCTGCTTCGACTTCTCTTTGTGTCATATATTTAAAATACCAAATATATAGTGCTATATATCCAACTAACAATATTAGACCAAAATAATCTCCATTAATTACATTGGCAGCTCTAGCAAATACATATCTAAATTCTGGTGCTTCCATACCATTCCATGTAATCATTTGATTAGCAGGTATATCTATAGTTCCAACTTGTCTTGCTAAATTAGTAATATAGGGTGCAAATGATGTACCTACATATAGATATAGTGGTGTGGCTATAATTCCTAAAATCAACATTCTAACTAAGTTTTTATTACATACAATTAAGGCTGTAGCTGCAAAACAAATATTCAATATTCCACCAAAGGGTAAAACCCCCCCATTGCCTGGTAATATTACTGCCATTAAAAGTATTACAGGTACTAATAATATACAAGTTACCCATACTTCTGGTTGCCCCCCCGCTAAAAATGGCCAGTCTAAACCAATATATATTTCCTTTCCAGGAAATCTACTTTTCATAAATTCTCCAGCTGCATCAGATATTGGAGCTAAAGCCTTCATAAATAATGTTGCCACCATTGGGAATAGTGTTAGGGCTGTTGCTGCTTGTACTCCTAATGTAACTGTAGATTTAAAATCATATTTTGCGAATAAGGCTATAAATATTCCTATAATGAAACCCATAACATGGTTTTCTCCAAATATACCTAGTTTTTCTTTTAAACTATCCGCATCTACTTCCGCATCTTTTACTCCAGGTATAAAGTCTAATAATCTATTAAGAGGTGCTAAAACTACAGCTGTTAAAGCCATAGAGTGTGGTAATGCTATACCAGGTATACCTGTCATTCTTTGAATTTGTTTTGAGTTAAATCTGCATTTTTTTTAATTCCAATACTACCTCTATAGAAGCCACTACAAAACCCATGACTAAACTATTTGTAATGCCAGTAACTATAACTGCTGTAAAAATTTTGTTCCATACATTCCATAGGTCTAGATTTAAACAATTGGTTTGTTAAATCCTAACATCAATAGATTTATGACTATTTGTATGGGAAACATTAAAATGCATAAGGCCAAGCCCATGCAATAGCTGCATTTGGAGGCCATCCTAGATCCAGTATATTTAATTGTAATCCAGTGTTTTTAACAAATGCCTCTGAAGCAGGCCCTATAGCACTAAACATAAAGTCTATAACTACACTCATGCCTAAAAATGCTGCTCCAAGAGTTAAAGCTGATGAAAAAAGCAGTTGAAAATTTCATTCTAACTATTAATCCAACAATGATCATTATCAGGGGGGGCAAAAATACTGCTGGCCCTAGATCCAAAATATAATTAATAAATTCTTTCATTGCCTAACTCTCCCTTCTTTTTTTAATTGTCTTTTAATATCTTTTCTAATTGGTCCATAGTTTCTTCCATTCCTACACCTGTTAAGAAAGGAATACCATTTATTGTAGGTATGCCATAGTCTTTATTAGATGGTGCAATGGAAATATAAACATCTGCAATTCTGATGTTTTGTTCTAAAGATTTAATATCTACTGCTGTTACTTTTGCAGGTATTTTTCTTTCCTTACATAATTTTTCTACCTTTGAAGCCACTGTTTGAGATGTAGCTACACCAGAACCACAGGCTACAATTATTGTCTTCATCCTTTTTCCCTCCCTTCTAGTTTTGATATAATTCTTCCTTAAGAATTTTGTAGATATTTTGCTCATCTGCACATTCCTTAAGGGAAATTAATACATTTTCTTTTGAGAAAATATTAATTAGCTTTTGTAATAATTCTACTTGGTGAGCTGGTTCTTTTACTGCTAACATAAAAACCATTTCCACCTCAATATCATTTATTCCACTTCCCATTTCCTTAAATTTAATGGGTTTTTAAGGTTGAAACCAAAATTGCTGGTTTATTTACATGTATAGGATCTGTATGAGGCAATGCCACCTTAACACCTAGTGTGGGTAGACCTGTAGGAAAAACTTTTTCCCTTTCTATTATGGCTTTTTTTAAAACTTTCCTTTACATATCCTTTTTCATATAATTTGTCTGATAATAAAGATAATAATTCCTCACTATTATCTGCCTCTAAATCTAAATATATAAGCTCTTCATTTAACATTTGAATTTCTTCCAATTTCAAAACCCCCAAATCTTTATTTATTTTCTAAAATTTCCATACAAGCATTGACAATATTATCTGCATTCAAACCATATTTATTCTTTAAATAGGGAGTTTTCCAACCTACCCTTTGTATCCCTTATACCTATGAATTTAATTTTTGTAGGATAGTTCTCCGACAATACTTCAGCCGTAGCAGAGCCTAATCCACCTAAAATATTATGGTTTTCACAAACTACAACTCCATTAGTCTTTTTTTGCAGATTCTATTATAATATTCCTATCTATTGGCTTGATAGTATGAATGTTTATAATCTCAGCTTCAATTTCATTGTCTTTTAGGATTTCCCTTGCTAATAAAGCCTCATAAACCATAATACCTGATGCAATTATGGTAATATCCTGACCTTCTTTAATTAAATCCCCCTTAAATAAGTTGAATTTATAATCCTCTTTAAATATAGTTGGAGTAAATTTCCTAAAAATCTAACATATATAGGACCATCGTAGTCTATAATCTTTGGCAAAGCCTTTTCCAATTGAACTATATCTACAGGTTCAAATATTACCATATTGGGAATACTTCTCATTACTCCAATATCTTCAAAGGACATATGAGTGCCCCCCCATTTAATTCAGCTGCAATTCCTGCCATATTAGCTTCAGCAATCCCTACATCGAAAGCCCTATTAGGATAGTTTTTCTTAAATTATAGGTGCCATTGGATTTAGATAGAACCGCAGATGATAAATTTTAAATCTGTTCTACTTATATAATATGCAAACTTTATGCCAACAACTGCATAGATGCTGTAGCTTAGTAAAATAGAGGTGTCTACTTAAACCATATGCACTAATTTTCATTAATCTTATAGTGCATAAAATAATATAATCCATATTGGGAATAATATAAATTAGAAAATTCAAGGAGTGAAAATATGAGAATACCTAAACATATAGGGATTATTCCCGATGGCAATAGAAGATGGGCTGTAGAAAATGGTTTAAATAAGGAAATTGGCTATGATAGAGGCCTAAATCCAGGTTTGGAAGTATTTAAACTTTGTGAAAAAATGGGGGGGATAGAAGAAATTACATATTATGGTTTTACTATGGATAATACTAAAAGGCCGAAGAACCAGAGACTTGCCTTTACTCAGGCCTGTATAGATGCAGTAAAACTTTTGTCCAAAGAAAATGCTTCACTATTAGTAGTGGGTAATACTGGTTCAGATATGTTCCCCCCCAAGGCCTTAATCCCTTTGCCATTAAAAGACAGGTTTTTGGAAGCGGTAAAACCAAAGTGAATTTCCTTGTGAACTACGGTTGGCAATGGGATTTGAAAGACTATGACCCAGCAGAAGATGATTTAATATTAAATCCAGAGACATTTCTAGAGTAGATTTAATTATTCGCTGGGGAGATAGAAGAAGACTTAGTGGTTTTCCTCCAATTCAGTCTGTGTACGCAGATTTTTATGTAGTGAAAGATTATTGGCCTGATTTTAAGGAGAAACATTTCTATAATGCTTTAGATTGGTATAATCAACAAGATATTACTCTAGGAGGCTAAGCCTCCTTTTTTTTATTGCCTAATTGCCAATTAAATGCTAAAATTAATGAAAGCTTAGAAAGGGTGATAATATGAAAAATTATGGCGTTTTTGATATATTAGGTCCTATTATGATAGGCCCCCTCTAGTTCTCATACTGCTGGGGGGGCAGCAAGACTTGGAAAAATTGGCCGTGAAATTGTAGATAAATCTTTTACTGGAGTTAGTTTTATCTTCACGGTTCTTTTGCTAAAACCTATAGAGGTCATGGTACTGATAGAGCCTTGGTGGCAGGTGTTCTAGGCATGGAGCCTTCTGATGAAAGAATTAAAGATTCTTTAAATATCGCCAAGGAAAAAGGTATTGATGTAAAATTTATAGAAACAGATTTAGGATATGAACATCCTAATACAGTTAAAATCGTATTTCATTATAAAGATAGGAAAGATTATTATTTAATAGGCTCCTCCATAGGAGGAGGTAATATTTTAATTACTAACTTAAATGGTATTCATATAGAATTTACGGGTAATTATTCTACTATACTCATTAGATATATAGATCAAAAAGGTTCCATTAGTAGAATTAGTTCCATAATTTCTGGTGAAAATATCAATATTGGCACTATGAAAGTTTCTAGAGAAGGAAAAATAGCCACTATGATTATGGAAATTGATAGCCCTATAGAAAATAATATAATTCATAAAATAAAAACACTAGAGGAAGTTGTCTATATTACTGGAATTAATCCAATTGGGAGGTAAAATATGTACAATAAGGGAAATGAACTATTAAAACTATGTAGTGAACAAAATAAAAAAATATCCGAAATAGTTATTGAAAAAGAAATGGAGGAAAGTGGATTATCCCATGAAGAATTAATGGATAATATGAAATTAGTCTTAGAGACTATGGTAAATTCTTCTAAAACTGCCTTAAATAAAGAAGTAATTTCTGTCTCTAGGCTTACAGGTGGAGATGCTAAGAGAGTTGAGGATTATAAAAATAGTGGAAATACTATTTGTGGGGACTTAATAAACTCAGCTATGGCCAAGGCTCTTTCTACTTCTGAAGTAAATGCTTCTATGGGAAGAATTGTAGCTGCTCCCACCGCAGGTGCTTCTGGCATACTTCCCAGTGCTATTTTAACCATTGGTGAAAAGTATAATTTAAGTGAAGAAGAGATGATTTATAGCCTATTTACTGCAGCAGGTGTAGGAGAAATAATAGCTAAAAATGCCACTATTTCCGGTGCCGAAGGAGGATGTCAAGCTGAATGTGGTGCAGCAGCATCTATGGCAGCAGCTGCCATTATTGAAATGCTTGGCGGAGATCCTGAGACTTCTCTCCATGGTGCTTCTTTTGCATTATTGAATATTATGGGTTTAGTATGTGATCCTGTTGCTGGTCTCGTAGAATTTCCCTGTGCACTCAGAAATGCTTCTGGAGTAATTAATGCACTGGTATCTGCAGATTTAGCCATGGCAGGTGTAAAATCTATGGTACCCTTTGATGAAGTGGTAGAAGCTATGTACAAAGTAGGTCGAGCTATGCCCGATAGTTTAAAAGAAACTGCCCTTGGAGGTGTGGCTGCCACTCCTACAGGAGAGGCCATCAAAAGGAGGATTTTATGATAAAAATTCAAAGAGAATTATATCAAATAATTTTAAAAGAAATTAACAAGAATTATTTGAAATTTTATAATGAGGATTTTTTTAAAAATAGTAAATCGATTTGATTTTCAAGATTATTTAGGGGAAATAGTCTTGAAAAATAAATATGATGCCCTATCTTTAATGGAACTATTTTATCCATTATATAAGAAACATTGGGATATAAATGAATTAGAATGGCTCCAGTATATTTATAATTGGACTCTAAATTATCCATTTACCTGA
>JMBX01000059.1_pt1 | contig 26751 bp, 49 predicted proteins | sample 616521 | NCBI WGS metagenome assembly JMBX01 (sample SAMN02727906, study PRJNA239997) | anaerobic digester metagenome | biome: anaerobic digester; isolation source: mesophilic anaerobic digester inoculated with municipal waste water sludge... | place: Germany: Bielefeld University, CeBiTec ...
GGAATGAAAAAGGGAATTCATCCAGAATATCATGAAGCTACAGTACGTTGTGCCTGTGGAAATACCTTTAAAACTGGTTCCACAAAGGAAGAATTAAAAGTGGAAATCTGTTCAGAATGTCATCCTTTTTATACAGGAAGACAAAAATTTACTGAACGTGGTGGCCGTGTGGAAAAATTCAAGAAAAAAAATATGGCATGGATTAATTTCTATACAAAATGGGTTAGTAGCTAATGGCACTAACCTTTATTTTATCAAAAATTATGGGGGGGTGGGTATATGAAGATTAAGGATGTTAATAGAGTCCCCAAACACATGACTACCATAGGTGGTCAGGCTTTAATTGAAGGAATAATGATGCGTGGGCCAAAAGATATGGCCATTGCCGTTAGAAAACAAGATAAGGAAATAGTATTAAAAAAAAGGAAGAATTAAATACTTTAGGCATGAGATATAAATTTTTTTTGCCCTTCCCTTTATTAGAGGTGTAGTGGGTTTAATAGAATCTATGTTTATGGGAATTGATTCCCTAATGTATTCAGCAGAATTTTGGGAAGAGGAAGTAGAAGAAAATAAGGAAACTTTTCTAGAAAGGGTTTTTAAAGATTCTGCAGAAACAGTAGAAATAATCATAACCTTAGTTTTTCTCTATTATTGACCATAGGATTATTTATACTATTGCCTTCCTTTTTTTACTAATTTATTTAGAAATAAAATAGAATCTCCCTTTGTATTTAATATAGTGGAGGGCTTCATTCGTATAGGTATATTTCTCATATATGTAGTGTCTATTTCTAAAATGGACGATGTAGATAGGGTTTTTGAATATCACGGAGCAGAACACAAAACCATACACTGTTATGAAAATGGAGATGAATTAACTGTAGAAATGTGAAAAATATCCTATACTACATCCTAGATGTGGAACTAGCTTTTTATTTATGGTAATGATAGTTAGTATTTTTGTACTGTCCTTTTTTTTGGATGGCCAAATCCATTACAGAGATTTTTAATTAGAATATTGATGTTACCTGTTATTGCAGGGATTTCTTATGAAATAAATAGATTAATAGGAAAAGTAATTCAGCCCTTGCCTATTATCTATCCTATCCAGGCTTGATTTTACAAAAAAATCGCCACTGTAAAGGAACCAGATGCAGAACAAATTGAAGTAGCCATAGTAGCCTTAGAAGCAGTATTAACTGATAATAAGGAGGAAGATTTGTGGAAATAAATCAATTGCTTAAAACTGGTGTAAATATGATTAAAGATAGAGAATATGGAAACCCGGTATTAGAAGCAACTATGGTATTAGAAAAATTATTAAATGTAGATAGAATATATGTATATACTCATGGAAAAGCAAAGGTAGATAAAGATATTGAAGATAAATTTTTAGAAATTATGGAATTACGAGCTACTGGCTATCCTATTCAATATATATTAAAGGAAAAGGAATTTATGGGATTAAACTTTTATATAGAAGAGGGAGTATTAATCCCTAGACCAGATACGGAAATCCTAGTAGAGTATATATTAAATTATATAGATGTAAATTATGAAAATAGGGAAATTAAATTATTAGATATAGGCTTTGGAAGTGGTGCCATAGGATTGTCTATTGCTTATTATAAAAGGCAGATTCAGGTTTTGGGAGTGGATAATTCAGATATTGCCATGAAAGTAGCAAGTATAAATAGAGATAAACTAAATTTAGAAAATGTAAAATTATATAGTGGGGGGGATTTGTTTTCTAAAATATCAGATGGGGGGGAAAAGTTTCATATAATAGCATCAAATCCCCCCCTATATTCCCAGTGGAGAAATAGAAAATCTCCAAAGAGAAGTAAAAGATTTTGAACCAGTGGAGGCTTTAGATGGTGGAGATGATGGCCTAGACTATTATAGAGAAATTATTCCCAATGCTAAAAAAAATATTTAGAAAGGGATGGACTATTAATATTTGAAATTGGTTGGGACCAAGGGCAAAGGGTAAAAGAAATATTTTTAAAAGAGGGTTTTAAGAATGTAGAAATATTAAAAGATCTGCAGGGACTAGATAGAGTAGTTTGTGGCATTAAATAGAGAGGGGGGGGAATATTTTGGATTTAATGTTTAGGCTATTTATGACATTTTTTTAAAATAGGAGCGTTCACCATTGGTGGAGGTTATGCCATGCTTCCTTTAATTCAGAGGGAGGTAGTGGAAACAAATGAATGGCTTACCCATGATGAGTTTATGGATATATTGGCTATAGCAGAGGCAACTCCAGGACCAGTAGCTATAAACACCAGTACTTATGTAGGCTATAAGATGGCAGGGGGGGTTAAAGGCTCATTAATTTGTACTCTAGGTACTATTCTTCCTTCTTTTACAATTATACTATTGATTGTAAAGTTTTTCTGGGGGGGTTATAGACAAAATCCTTTAATAGAAAAGGTGTTTTTAGGTATAAGACCAGCAGTGGCAGCCTTAATATTTTCAGCAGTATATAAAATGGGCAAACATATGGATTTTAATATTCAACATGCATTAGGTTCAGGGCTTACAATTTTAGCCATATTATTATTAGATATAAGTCCTATATATATAATACTTGTAGCAGCTCTTGGTTCTATTGGATACTTTAAAAGTAAGGAGAAACGTCTATGAAATTACTCAAACTTTTTATTTCATTTTTAAAAATTGGAGCTTTTAGCTTTGGTGGCGGATATGCAATGTTGCCCCTAATAAGAAAAGAAATAATAGAGGTTCATGGATGGCTTACAATAACGGAATTTATAGATATTTTAGCCGTAGTAGAGATGACACCAGGGCCTATAGCTATTAACTCGGCTACTTTTTTTAGGTTATAAGGTGGGAGGAGTTTTAGGGTCTATAATTGCAACTACTGCTGTAGTTTTGCCATCCTTTGTCATAATATTAATTATAGCTCACTTTTTATCTAAATTTAGAAATTCTCCTTATGTGGATTGGGCATTTATAGGTATAAGGCCGGTGATACTAGGATTAGTTGCATCTGCATCTATAACTGTAGCCATGGATGCTTTTGTAAATATTCAAAGCGTTATAATTGGGGTGGTTATATTTTATCTAATCACATTTAAAAAAATTGCACCCAATTTTGGGCATACTACTTGCAGGGGCAGCAGGGGGCTATACTATTTTAAAGGGATAAGCGCAAAATCGAAAAACACGATTTTAGCTTCCTGTTTATGTGAATTGTAAATTGTGAATTATACATTGTATATGTTATAATATATATGGAATTATAAATTTATATTTTATGGATTATTTTAGAAGGGAGGCATAAAATGTTAGATAAATTATCTTTTTTTTAGAAACTAAATACAAAGAATTAAGCCAAAAAAAATAATCGATCCTGAAGTAATTAATAATATTGAGGAATGGCAAAAATTAGTTAAGGAACATGCGGAAGTAGAGCCAATAGTATTTAAATATAGAGAATATACTAAGGCACAACAGATACTAGAAGAAGATAAGGAAATGTTAAAGGAAAAATTAGACGATGAGATGAAGGAATTATTGAAAAACGAAGTTACAGAATACGAAGAAACCATAGTGAAATTAGAAGAAGAACTAAAAATACTATTACTTCCAAAAGATCCAAATGATGATAAAAACGTTATTGTAGAAATTAGAGCTGGTGCTGGTGGAGACGAGGCAGGACTATTTGCAGGAGACTTATTTAGAATGTACTCCATGTATGCAGAATCCCAAGGCTGGAAAACAGAGCTTATGAGCAGCAGTGAACAAGGTATAGGTGGATTTAAAGAAGTTATATTTATGATAAATGGAAAAGGTGCCTATAGTAGATTAAAATACGAATCTGGTGTACACAGAGTACAAAGGGTACCCACTACAGAATCCAGTGGTAGAATTCACACCTCCACTGCTACAGTAGCAGTATTACCAGAGGCAGAGGATATAGATATAGAGGTAAATCCAAATGATATTAGAATAGATGTATTTAGATCCTCAGGTAATGGAGGTCAATCTGTAAACACTACAGACTCAGCAGTTAGAATAACTCACTTACCTACGGGAATGGTAGTATCCTGCCAAGATGAAAAATCTCAACATAAAAACAGAGATAAGGCAATGAAAATTTTAAAAACTAGATTATATGATAAGATTCAATCAGAACAGCACGATGAAATAGCAGAGGCTAGAAGATCACAGGTAGGTACAGGAGATAGGTCCGAAAGAATTAGAACCTATAATTTTCCACAGGGAAGAGTTACAGACCACAGAATAAATGTAACTACCCATAGATTGGAAAACTTCCTAAATGGAGATATAGACGAAATGGTAGATAGCCTAATCACCACAGATCAGGCAGAAAAATTAAAACATGTAGGATAAGGGCAGTAGGCTAACTACTGTCTTTTATTGTATTCGGAGGGATAAAAAAATGAAGGTACAGCTTAAGGCCTATAAAAAAGGATTTGAATACTCCTATACTTTAGGAGTATTTCCCACTTTAGAATTACTTAGTTTCCAAAGGGATAAGGTAATTGAAGTAATTTTAAGTTCAGACGCTATGGAAAATGAAGGTGTTATAAAGATAATAGATATTTGTAAAGAAAATAATATAAAATGTGAAATAAATAATAAGGCTATAAATCGTATAAGTAAAAACAAAATTCCTATGCTATAGGAGTATTTGAAAAATACAATATGGACTTAGATATGGATAAAAATCATTTGGTATTAGTAGAGCCAAGTGATATGGGAAACTTAGGGACAATAATAAGAACCATGCTTGGGTTTGGAATAAAAAAAACCTTGCCATAATAAAACCAGCTGTAGATATATACGATCCAAAGGCAATTAGAGCATCTATGGGGGCTGTATTTAAAATTTCCTTTGAATACTTTCATAGCTTTGAGGAATATATGAATCGTTTTGATCACAATATTTATACATTTATGTTAGATGCCCAGGAGAGTTTACAAAATGTAAATGTAAAAAAAAGACAAAGCCTTTTCATTGGTATTTGGCAATGAAGGCAGTGGTCTAAGTAGTGAATTTTCCAATATAGGCACAAGCATTATAATTCCTCATAGTAATGAAATAGATTCTCTAAATTTATCTATAGCAGTTGGGATAGCTATTTATGAATTCACAAAATAGTGGCAGGGAGACGTTTTGATTGCTACATTTTTTTTAAAAGTACAGAACTATTCCTATAACAAAGCCTAATACAATTCCTAAAGAAGAAATTCTTCCTGAGTAAAGGGTTTTTGCACTAGGGATTATTTCATCTGTAATTATATATAGCATGGTGCCTCCAGCAAAGGACAGACATAGGGAAATAAATACATTGGAAATCATCCCTACATAGGCACCTATAAAGGTACCAATGCCTGTGGGAATTCCCGTTAGTATGGTAATTAATATTATTCTAAGGGGGATTTGTTTTGTTTATTTTCATAGGAATAGCCATGGAAATTCCTTCTGGAATATTATGTAATAGCATTGCCAAGGCCAATACCGGCCCAAAATCTGATATACCTAAAAAAAACTAGAACCTAGGGCTAGGCCCTCAGGGAAATTATGTACAGCTATGCTAATTCCCAAGAGAATTGCAGATTTCATAAAGGAATTTTTCGATGTTTTTTTGGATTATACTTTCTACCATAATGACTAATAATATTCCAAGGATTATTCCTATAATTGCAGCAAATATTCCTCCCAAATAAAAGCCTCAGGTAATAGATGAAAAGTTACAATAAACAGCATAAATCCACCTGTTAAACCCAATAGAAAACTTAAAATTCTATTGCTTTCCTTTATAAATAAAGAAACTAGACCACCTAATCCTGTTCCTATTATTCCAACCATAAAACCATAAAATGTTATAGTCCCTATATTTAACATAAGCCCCCCCACCCCCCCTTCTATTAATTATTATTCTAGGGGTGAGGCTTTAATTACAATTTTATTTACCATCCAATTATAGCTGCACCAATTGCACCTAAATATGGACTTTCTTTGGAATATATTACTTTCATATTTAATTTTTCACTAAGTAATTCTCCCATTAATTTATTTCTAGATACTCCTCCGGAAAAGAATACTTTGTTTTCTACACCTACTCTACTGGCTAGGGAATAGGTTTTATTTGCTACGGATTGGAGTAATCCTGCTGCTATAGTTTCTTTAGAATTTCCCTCTGCCACTAAAGATACTACTTCTGATTCTGCAAATACTGTACACATAGAGCTAATATTAGCTGGTTCTACTCCTGTGGCCAAATCAGAAAGCTCTCCTACATCTACAGCTAAGGCATTAGCCATAACTTGAAGGAAACGACCTGTACCTGCAGCACATTTATCATTCATTAGAAAATCTATAACCTGTCCGTCGGAATTTAATTTAATTACTTTGCTATCTTGCCCACCTATATCTATAACTGTTCTAATTTCTGGATCTATATAGTAGGCCCCTTTGCCATGACAGGATATTTCCGTAACAGCTCTATCTATAAAGGGGGAGGGATACTCTACCATAGCCTGTTCCAATTATGGTTTTAATATCTTTTCTGTAGCATTAGCTTGTTTCAATACATCCTTTAAGAGTTTTTCCCCCCCTACTTCTTTGGGGGGGCTCCAACCTGTGGGATAAATAGCTGTTGCTACGATCTTTTCCCCCCCATTATAAGCAGCAGCTTTTGCTGCCACTGAGCCAATATCTATACCAATACTTAACAAAAAAAATCACATCCTTAAATAATATAAATTAAGCCTGAGCTGGATTAGGTATGGTTTCTAAGAAAGCCTCTACTCTAACTTTAATTTGTCCTATATCCGAATCGGAATAATCTGTTTCTATTTGTAAAAATGGAAGGCCTAATTCATTTCTAACGAAGTTTCTTACAGTAAAGGATTCAATATTATAAGTATGGCAGGCTTGCCAAGTTAAATCTACTACCCCCCCATCGACTTGATATTCTTCTGCTAATCTTTTTAATAAATCCAATCTACCATTATTGGGAGTCATACAAGAACAAGGGGTAGATAAATATTTCTCAGCTAAGGCCTTAATTGGATCTTTGTTTTCATCTACCATCACATCTAGACCCTTATATCCAGTACAATTCTCCAATGCCACTACTGAAGCACCAGATTCTTCTAATATTTTAAGTACTTTTTCTGAGCCAGAACCTATAGGTACACCAGTTAGAAGTATTCTTGGGGGCACTTTCGTCAAAGGCATATATGCCTTGTTCCATTCTTTCTTCCACTTCTGCTATTAATCTTTCCAATAGCTCTATTCCCGCTTCTTTATCTACATTAAAGCCCTTTAACCATTGAGCCAACATCATATCCATACCTGTTAGAGGCGCAGGTTTATGAGCATTTAATTTGTGTAATCTCTTTTGTACATCTCTTTCCCTATTCATCAATTTAATGGCATCTCTTAATTTTTCATCTGTAATTTCTACATCTAATTCTTTTTCTAGAAATTCTTTAAACTTAACCATTTCTATTTCCCACATTTCTAGGGCATCTTCTCCCTCAGCTGTTTGTGGTAAATTCATTACATGCATAGGCTTAATTTGACCCATTAATTCATACATTTTTTTCTTACCATCACAGGTGGTTTCTGCCAATAATACATCAGAAAAATAAAAATAAGGGCATTTATCTGTAATAGCAAAGCCATAGCTAGATTTTATTAAGGGACATAGATTTCTTGGCAATTCTTTTTCTGCTTCTTCAATAGGTTCTTGAGTGGTTCCACATAGAGTTACGGATATGGCATCTGCAGCTAGGGCTATTTCCTGTGGAGAAAATACACAATACTGTCCTACGACTTTTCTGCCTGCTTCATGGGCCTCTTTAATAGCCACTGAATTTACACCTCTTAGGGCTTCGACTTCTTCCATGGTTTTCGGTCTCATAACATCTCTCCTTTATTTTTAGTAAATACAATACAATATTAGCATTAAAAAAAATATGACTTCCAATAATATATATTAATAGGACATAAGGACAATATAAAAAATAGCTTATAATCATTAATTTAAAAAATATTTTTTTTAATATCTCTCGAAATAATGTATAATAGAATGAGAAAACAAAAGAGGAAGGATTTTATGGAAAAAAATCGAAACTAAAATAATGAAAATAGATGAAAGTAATATGGAAGATTTAAAGTATGGAGCTGAAATCATAAGATCGGGAGGGCTAGTAGCTTTTCCAACGGAAACTGTCTATGGCCTTGGTGGCGATGGTTTAGATCCAAGTGCTGTAAAGAAAATTTTTGAGGCAAAGGGTAGACCTCAGGATAATCCATTGATTTTGCATATAGCTAATAGGAGGGATATGGCTCCTTTGGTAGAATCTATACCTAAAGATGCAGAGAAATTAATGGAGGCCTTCTGGCCAGGACCCTTAACTATTATTTTTAAAAGAAATAAATTAGTCCCAGATATAGTAAGTGCTGGATTAGATACAGTATCCATTAGAATGCCCAATAATCCCATTGCACTAAAATTAATTGAACTAAGTGATTTGCCTTTAGCAGTGCCTAGTGCCAATACTTCGGGAAAGCCTAGTCCCACTTCTGCTAAACATGTAATGGAGGATTTATATGGAAAAGTGGATTTAATAATTGATGGTGGAGACACTGGAATTGGGGTGGAATCTACTGTATTAGATATGTCTGGAGATATTCCTAGAATTCTTAGACCTGGAGGCATTACTTTAGAAGATTTGAAAAAAATATCTTCCCAATATAGAGGAAGATTTGAGTATAATAAAGGAGGATGAAATTCCTCTATCTCCTGGACAAAAATATAGGCATTATGCTCCAAAAGCTGAAATGATAGTTTTAGCGGGGAATTGGAAAATATTATTAGGGAAATAAATATTTATGCGAATAAATACTCTAAAGAGGGTAAAAAAAGTAGGAATTATGGCTACAGATGAAAGTGTGGATAAATACCATATAGGGGAAATCATATCCCTAGGGACTAGAAAAGACAAAAACACCATAGCCCATAATTTATTTAATACCCTTAGATTATTAGATGAGGAAAATGTAGATATAATATTAGCAGAAGCTGTAGAAGATATAGGTATAGGTAGGGCTATTATGAATAGGCTTAAGAAGGCAGCCTCAGGGTGTGTTATAGAATTGTAAAAAAAACGCTTCATTTTGAGATTTAATATCCTTTTATAAGGAAGAGGAGAGATAATGTGAATATTTTATTTGTTTGTACTGGAAATACCTGTAGAAGTCCTATGGCTCAAGGGGATTTTGGAGGATATGGCTAAGGAGAAGGGATTGGGTATAGTTGTAAAATCTGCAGGTGTATATGCCCTAGATGGAAGTAATGCTTCTGTAAATGCAATTAGGGCTTTAAGAGAGGATAATATAGATATTAGCAATCATAGAGCTAGTATTGTCCATAGAGATTTAATAGAGGAGGCGGATTTAATACTAACCATGGGCAAATCCCATAAGGACATTTTAGTTTCTAAATACGGTTTTGCTCAGGATAAAATCCATATTCTAAATGAATTTATCTATGGCATAGAAAAGGATATAATAGACCCCCCCTTTGGTGGCAGTATTCAAGTTTACAATAATACTAAATATGAATTATATAATGCAATGGAAGAGTTATTAAAAAAACTTATGAGAGGAGAATTTTAATGAAAATAGGCATAGGTTCTGATCATGGTGGCTTTGAATTAAAGGAATATATTAAGGAACATTTAGAAAAACAAGGGATAGAATATGTGGATTATGGGACAAATTCACCAGATTCTGTGGATTATCCTGATTATGGATTGAAATTATCCACAGCTGTAGTGGAGGAAGAAGTAGATAAGGGTATTGCCATATGCGGTACTGGTATTGGGATTTCCATTTCTTGTAATAAGGTAAAGGGAATTCGATGTGCCCTTTGTGGAGATACCTATTCTGCCAGAATGAGTATAGAGCACAATAATGCCAATGTATTGGCCCTTGGAGGAAGGGTTGTAGGTAGAGATTTAGCCATTGAAATAGTAGATACATGGCTTAAAGCAGAATTCCAAGGTGGAAGACATCAAAGAAGAATTGATAAAATTGCTGACATAGAAGTTTAATATATGATATAATCACTCAGGAAATTATTTTAGAAAGGAGTTTTTAATATGGGAAAAGTTGTAGTTTTAGATCATCCACTGATTAAACACAAATTGACATTTATTAGGGATAAAAATACTGGTTCCAAGGAGTTTAGGGAATTAGTAAAGGAAGTATCTATGTTAATGGCCTATGAGGTTACAAGAGATTTGTATTTAGAAGAAGTAGAAATAGAAACGCCTTTGACAAAAACCACTTCCCAAATAATATCTGGGAAAAAAATTAGGACTAGTACCAATACTAAGGGCAGGTTTAGGCATGGTAGACGGTATGCTTTCCATATTACCAGCAGCAAGAGTTGGTCATATTGGTCTATATAGGGATCCAGAAACCCTAGAGCCTGTAGAATATTATTGTAAGCTTCCCCCCCAAGACATAGAGGAAAGGGACTTAATAGTATTAGACCCAATGTTAGCCACAGGTGGTTCTGCCACAGCAGGAATACAATTTTTAAAAGATAGAGGTTCTAATTCCATAAAATTAGTATGCCTAATAGCAGCACCAGAAGGCATAGAAAAAGTCCAAAAAGCTCATCCAGATGTTGACGTTTACGTGGCAAGTATAGATGAAAATTAAACGAAGACGCATATATAGTTCCAGGTTTAGGAGATGCAGGAGACAGATTATTTGGAACGAAATAAACGAGGACGACTAAAGTCGTCCTTGTTTAAATTTAATTGTTGATTTTGTAGAAATGACCATGGGTATATTGATGCATTGTTAATCTTCCACAACCCATTGATATTTTTTTAAATAAAATTTCTTTACAATCCTTTTTAAATTCAACACCACTAATGTTTGATAGGCCACTGTCTTCGTATGCTTCAGGATAAAAAGGGACTGAAAAACCTAATAATGATATTTCACGTGCTTTTGTACACATTTTAATTATTTTATCAGTTGTATGATTAATCATAGTTGTGCCGCTAATAAACACTACATCACATTGAGGTAATAACTCAGCTTGCATTGAAACGGGATATACTGACACATCTTCAATAGAGCCGTTAATGTCAATAGCTCTATCAAAGGATATATATTTTTTAACTCTTGGAGCGATAGTTTTAACTAATGGGGGCATATGGCTATAACACCAACTGTATCATCGGAATTGATGTTTTTATACATAAGGTCTTTGTTTCCAATAGTTTCTGTACTACGTAGGGAATTACTTGCTGCGTTTAAAACAGCACATCCTAAACCACGTTGTAAATCCTCTGCTCCTGTAATGGCCCATTTAGCACAATCAATTGCTTTCATTCCTATCATTTCTTGCCCATATGGAAATATGGAACAGCCTGAAGGTAGGTTTTCTCTCATTAAGTATGTAAATGCAACATTATCATCTGATAGTTGTACACCCAAAAAGATACTCCAATTACAATATCTTTAACATAAAGGCCCTCTAAATCTTTTTTTAGCTACGTCATATACTTTTTCTATAAGCATTTCGCCACCTCCCATTTGAAAATTATAGCATATTAATTTTATATATAATATGGTTATAAGTTATTTCTATTCAACCTTAGGTATTATAAATATATTTAATCAATAGTTAGTTGATTAAAATATTGTTATGCTATATACTTTTCAACTAGAGTATGTTGAATTTCTATCAATCATTTGCATAAGGAGGGCCTTATAATGAAGAAGGGATTTGTAAGAAAAATTACAGCAATTTTTTTTGTTAATAATCCTATCTTTCGGATTAATTAGCTGTGGGCAAAAACCAATAGAGGAAAGTCCTATGAATGAAAAAGAAACTGTAATTGAAAATGAAGAAAAAGTAATACGAATGGATTTAAGCGATGTTGGATACCCATCTGTTTATACGGTATCAAATAAAGGGCAAGGTTATGTAGCTCTTCAGCTTATTTTGATACGCTTGTCTGGAAGGATGAAACAGGAGAAGTACCTTATCTCTGTGAAAGATATGAAGTTTCAGATGATAACAAAATATATACTTTTTACTTGAGGGAAGGAGTAAAGTTTTCTGATGGTGAAGACTTTACGGCTAAGGATGTTAAGTTTACATTTGACTATACTAAAGAACATCCATACCATTATGCTTCGACAAATATGGTAAAAGAAACAAGAATTGTGAACGACTATATTGTGGAGATTGAATTAAATGATGTTTATGTTCCATTTATAACAAATGTAGCAGGTTGTCTTCCAATTTTGCCAGAACATATTTGGAAGGATGTTACTGAACCAGAAAAATTTACTTCTCCTGAAGCAGTTGTGGCTACTGGACCCTTTAAATTAGAAACCTATGATAGTGCTACAGGCGTATATGTATTTGTTAAAATGAAGACTATTTCTATGGAGATGTTGTTGCTGATAAACTTATTATAAGTAGCTATGACAATCCACGGGAGGCCCTTGTTGCTGGGGGGGACCTAGATGTTTCTGCAACTATGGGATATAATAATGCAAAAAGTTTTCAAGATGATGAAAAGTTTAAATTTATTGAGGGGGCCTGGTCTTTGGGTCAGTAGAATGTATTTTAATTTTGATGAACCTGCTTTTAATTGTAAAGAAGTGAGACAAGCAATACATCATGCAATTAATCTTGATGAAATTGTAGATAATGTACTAGGCGGAGCTGGTTCTGTAGGTAGTGCAGGACATATTCAACCTGATACTCAATGGTATTATCCAGATGTTAAACAGTATTCATATGATGTAGAGAAAGCAAAAGAATTGCTTAAACAAGCTGGAGCAATAGACTCTAATAATGATGGAATTATGGAATTTGATGGCAAACCAATGAAGTATGAAGCTATATTTAGTGAAAAAGATGTTCAATATGCAGAGCTTATTGCAAGTTATTTAAAGGAAATTGGAATTGAACTTGAGATTAAAACCTATGATGACAATACTGTGAAAACTCTTATTGGTGAAGGAAACTTTACTTTAGCCGTAAATGGTCATGGCTCCTTTGGAGGAGATCCAATCCTTCTAGCACGTTTTGCTTCTGATTCTAGTGGAACACCAAAAGTTACGGCACAAGGAGGAAAAAAAACTGGCATAATGAAGAGTATAATAAGATTCTTGATGAATCCTTAATATCCTTAGATAAGGAAAAAAGATATGAGCTTGTATGCCGATTACAAGAGATTATTGCTGAAGAGCTTCCAACAATTACAATGTACTATAAACTTAATGCTACTGTTTACAATCCAGCGGTTTATGATGGATATTATTATACTCCAGATGGAATAGGTATTGCTATACCATTTGCTTATAATAAACTTTGCTTTGTGGAATGATAACATGAAAACTTTAGTTAAGTATTTAATATATATGTCTATAATAGTAATACTTTCATTTATACTGCCGAGATTAATTCCCGGCAGTCCTTTGTTTGCAATGTCAGAGGATATAAGTTCTATAGGCATTATGACTAATGAAGCTTTTAAGGCTTTTGAAGAATACTATGCTCCTGAGCTTCCATTTTTAGAACAGTTTTGGAAATATTTAAAGAATATTATAAATTTGGATTTTGGATATTCATTTTATTATAAAATGCCCGTTAATAAACTCATAAAAGAAAGAATAGGTTGGACACTTTTGTTATCTTTTTTTATCAATTTTAGTATCATCAATAATAGGTATTTTTCTTGGTATTAGGTCTGGACTTAAAGATAAAGAAAGCAAAATTCTGATTAGTATTCTTTTAAGTATTCAGGCCATACCAACTTTTCTTATAGCAGCAATTTTTCAGATAGTAATTGCATATAAACTAAGATTGTTGCCTCCAACAGGTGCATATTCACCTGGGATGAATTTAGGACGACATGGATATTTTAAAGATGTTTTGAGACATATGTTATTACCTTTATTGGTATTGATTATTTCTGGTTTACCTTCCATATATATTTTTGCCAAAACAGTACTGCAAATGTTAAAAAAAGAACAATTTGTTAAGATGGCAAGATACCTAAATATTAACAATAGGGACATTTACTACAAATATATTTTAAAAATTATATACCTGAACTTTTAGGGCGCCTTAATATACAATTTGTTTTAGCTATAACTGGATCAATTTTTGTAGAGGTGGTTTTTTTCTTATCCTGGGCTTGGTCAACTTCTAAGAAGTGCAATTTCATATAGAGATTATCCATTGCTTCAGGGTATACTTTTAGTCAGCTGTATATATGGTTTGATAGTAAACCTTATTTTTGAACTAGTAGTTTTAGAAAATGTAAAGAGGTATTAAATGTTAAAGTTAATTAATAAACTCAACAAAACTAAAAAAAAGATGTCTAATTATTCTAGGGATATTTTTATTGATTGCAATTTTTTTCGGATTTAATAATGCCATACTCACATGAAGATATAAGTCATACTCCATTATTAAAACCAAGTACTCGTCATTTGCTTGGCACTGATGAAATAGGCCATGACATTTTTTTTCTTTACTAATATATGGGTTTAGGATAACAATTTTTACAGCTATAGTATCTGGATTTCTTAGTACTCTTATTGGAATTTCCCTTGCATATATATCATCTTATTATGGAAAGACTGTTAAAACTTTAATTTCAGAAATAGCAAACTTGTTTATTATAATACCTGAAATTGTGATGATTATGTTTTTTTCATCTTTAGCAAAGCCAAAACTCATATATACAATTATGGCTATTGTATTTTTTTTCATGGCCTAAGGTATATAAAATCGCTTTGTTTAAAATTATGGACTATATGGGAAAGAATAAAGTAAAATATACATTGCTAATAAAAGGTAATTGGTACGATGTGCTAAAAAAACTGTTACCTAATATTCTACCAGTAATGTCGACTTTTTTTTCATACTACAGTGCAATAAAGCTGTTATGTATGAGGCATCACTGTCTTTCTTTGGTATAGGAGATCCTTTGAGAAAACATGGGGGGAAACTGATACGAGCAGCTTTAAATTATGATAATTTATATTATGACAGTACATTTTTATGGTATTTGATTCCGCCTGTTGTATGTTTGATTGTATTTGTAGTAGCCTTAACTTTACTTGTAAGTGAAAATGATAATTTTTAGAGGTGCATTATGATAATAATTGAGGATTTTAATATTTTTTTTATAGTAATGTTAATATTAGCTATCCTAATATTCATGTTAAAGAAAATGAATTTGTTGGTTTATATGGTGAAAGTGGATGTGGTAAAACGTCTTTACTTGAAGCACTATTTGGTATAAATTTTCAGGGGGGGAATTCAATATGGCAAATGTATGATAAATAGAATTGATCTTAAAAACCTAGATAATAGTAAGTATGATTTCGTTAGCTATTGTCCCCAATTCTCTCAAAATGCATTTAATCCGAAATTAACTGTATTAGAGCATATACATTTAACTATTAGAGGAAATAATCTAAAGTATGATATTAAAGAAATAGATGATTTAATGTATAGATTAGGATTAGATTTGCCTCTTTTAAATCATTATCCCTATATGCTTTCCGGAGGGCAAAAACAACGTTTGATTTTATTATTGTCTGTAATAAAAAAACCTAAAATATTGGTTCTTGATGAACCATCTTCTGCATTAGATTTAATAACACTAAAGAAAATAGCTGAATTTTTAGTATCCTTTAAAGATAAACTTACCATTATTATGGTTGCTCACCAAAAAGTATTGTTAGAGAGAGTAACTGATAGATTAATAGAGATTGAGGGGGGGTATAAGAGTGTTAGAAGTTAACAATATAAGCAAGAGTTTTGGAGAACATAAAATATTAGAAAATATTAATTTTAAACTAAATTCAGGAGAAAGTCTTGTTTTAGTAGGAGAATCTGGTAGTGGTAAAACTACTCTTTCAAAAATTATAACTGGTCTTGAACAAAATTATGGGGGGGAGTATTATTTTTTATGGGAAAAAAAATTAAATAAGAATTATCGTAAACGAGATTTTCATGATTTAGCATCGATTCAGTATATATTTCAAGATCCATATAGTGCTTTAGAACCTAGTTTTACTTTAGAACAAACTTTAATGGAAACTATTAGGATATGTAAAAGGAATAAATATAAACCTATGGATATAGATGAAGCACTTGCATTAGTAGATAATAAATTTATCAATTACAAACATCGTAAGATATCAACTTTTAGTGGTGGACAACAACAAAAAAAATATGTATTGCAAGAGCTTTAATGACTCATCCAAAATTAATAATTGCTGATGAGGCTACTTCTATGCTTGATTATGATAATAAAATAGAAATAAACAATTTATTGAACAGATTAAAAGATAAATTTGGACTATCAATTATAGCGATAATTCACGATGTAGATTTTAACTATAATAGTTGGGATAAAATTGCAGTGCTTAACAATAGAATGTTGGTTGACTTTATGGAGTTTAAGGATTTCTTTAAATATGCATTGAGTGATTATGCAAATGAACTTATAGATAGCCATAGGTATTTCTATGGGTAAGTAGATAAAATAATTATGGAATAGTATTATTTAAAGGAGAATGTAAAATGGTTAAAAACATAGCTTATAAATCTAAACTCAATTCTCGGGACTTTGCCTTAATAGAAGGTGAGTTAAGGAGTAAAGTTTTGTCAAAAATGGCAGAAGAAATTATAAATAATAAAAATAAAATTTTGCTTGCAAATCAAAAAGATGTTAGAAATGCTAACAATAATTTAGATAAATCTCGACTTTCAATACTTAACATAAGTGAAGAAGACATTTATTTAATGGAGGAAAGTTTATTAAGAATGTCTCATTTGGTAGACCCAGTTGGAGAAAGAATTAGTTATATAGCAAAAAAAGGATGGATTAGTAATTGAAAAAAAAGTATATACCCTTAGGAGTTGTTGCAATTATTTATGAAGCTCGACCTAGTGTAATTATAGACTCGGTTGGAATTTGTATTCGAACTGGAAACTCAATAATTTTAGCTGGAAGTAGGCATAGTTTAAATACAGATAAAACTATAATTACAATACTTAGAAATATATTAAGAGATTTTGGAATATGTCCTGATAATATTCAATATTTACTTGATGGTTCGCATAAAAACAAAACTACACTAGCAAGACAGAAGGAACTTGTAGATTTAATGATTATCAGAGGCGGTGTAGAAGTTGTATCAGAGATGACAGAGCAGGCTCTTGTGCCTATTATTATTGCAGGTGAAGGGAATTGTCATATTTACATTGATGAAAGTGCTTCTTATAATATGGCTTGTGATATTGTAATTAACAGTAAAGTACCAAGACCAAAGGCATGTAATGCTGTTGAAACGGTATTAATACATAAAAATTGGGCATCAAAATATTTTAATGAATTTATAAATAGTTTATTTAAGGAGAAAATTGAAATATTTGGTTGTAATAAATCTATAGAATTACATTCTAATATTAAACCGGCTAATATTAATCACTTTAAACATGAATTTTTTTGCCCCCCCTGCAAATTGCTTGTAAAATAGTTGAAGATATAGATAGAGCTATTGAACATATTAATAATTATAGAACGCCACATACTGAAACTATAATAAGTAATAATAGTGAAAATGTATCTTACTTTAAGAAATATGTGGAAGCAAATGTTATTTGTCATAATGCTTCTACAAGACTAACAGATGGCATTGAATTTGGTTTAGGTGGAGAAATTGGTATAAGCACTCAGAAGCTTCATGTTGGAGGACCTATTGGTATGTATCATTTAATGCAGCAGAAGTATTTTTTTTATATGGAAGTGGGAATGTAAGAGATTAAATTGTAAAGACGATTGCATAGTGGTAAGAATTTCAGTAGGCTTCTTATTGTATAAAAATTTTGTAATAAAATCAATTAATAGCTTTTATTATATGTAACAATTGACATATCTCTCATTCTAATATAAAATTTTATAAGGACTAATTATAAGGAGCGAAAACTTATGGGGAATATTTTTATACCATTTATTTTATCATTATTCTTATCATTGATTTTAACACCATTGGTGAAAAAAATTAGCTATTAAAGTTGGAGCAGTTGATGTTCCAAAAGATGATAGAAGGGTTCATGAAAAGCCTATGCCTTCAATGGGGGGGTCTAGCCATATACATTTCTGTAATTATTACATCTTTAATTTCCTCCCAATAGACAAAACCTTAATATCCATAATTATTGGTGGAACAGTTATAGTAATTGGTGGAATAATTGATGATATTAGGGAATTAAGCCCTAGGATGAAATTTTATTTCAAATAATAGGGGGGGCGTTAGTTTTAGTAATAGGGGATGTGAGGATAGATGCAATTACCAATCCTTTTACTAAAACCAGCAATTTAATAAATTTAGGGATATTTTCTATCCCCCCCTTAACTATGTTCTGGATAGTTGGAATTACCAATACTTTAAACTTTATAGATGGATTAGATGGTCTAGCAGCAGGGGTCGCTATGATATCATCCCTGTCTTTTTTTTAGCTACAGCTAGCAAATTTAATTACATACCAGTAATTATAATGTCTTCCATTATAGCAGGTAGTTGTGCAGGATTTCTTCCCTATAATTTTAATCCTGCTAAAATATTTATGGGAGATACAGGAGCCCTATTTTTAGGCTTTATGTTGGCAGCATTATCTATAGAAGGGGTAATGAAATCTGTAGCCACCATAGCAGTAGTAGTTCCAATTATAATTCTAGGAGTACCCATATTTGACACTACCTTTGCCATATTTAGAAGACTATTAAATGGAAGGTCTATAGCAGAGGCAGATAAGGGGCACCTTCATCATAGGCTACTTAGAATGGGCTATTCTCAAAAAAAAGACTGTATTAATACTATATTCTATATCTGCAATATTTGGCATATCAGCACCTTAATAGCCAAGGCCAATAGTAAGAGGGGGGGGTAGTATGGGCTGTAGTAATATTTATTCTTACTCTATTATTAGCAGGTAAAATGGGGTTAATGACCACAAAGGAGGATGACCATGAACAGGATTAAGGTTATGACAGTATTTGGAACTAGACCTGAAGGAATTAAAATGGCACCTATAGTTAAAGAACTAGAGAAAAGAGATAATATAGAAAGTGTAATTTGTATCACTGCCCAACATAGGGAAATGCTAGATCAGGTATTGAATTTATTTAATATAGAAGTGGATTACGATTTAAATATATTTAAACCAGGCCAAAGCCTAACGGAAATCACTACTAGGGCTTTAGAAGGCTTAGAAGAAATAATAAAAAAAGAAGAACCAGATTTACTATTGGTACAAGGGGGACACTACTACTGTATTTGCTGGAGCACTAGCAGCCTTTTACCAGAAAGTAAAAATAGGACATGTAGAGGCAGGGCTTAGAAGTGGAAATTTATATTCTCCTTATCCAGAAGAAGCCAATAGAAAATTAACGGGAATTGTAACAGATTTTCATTTTGCCCCCCCAACAGAGGAGAGCAGAAATAATCTCTTAAGAGAGGGCTATCCAAGTGAAAAAAATATTTATTACGGGGAATACTGTAATAGATGCATTACAATATGCCATACAGGAAAATTATCAATTTGACTTACCTTTATTAAATGAATTAGATTATGAAGACAAAAGGATAATATTATTAACTTCTCACAGAAGAGAAAACATAGGAAAACCTATGGAAAATATCTTCTCAGCAGTAAATGATATAGTAAATGAGTATGAAGATGTGGAATTAGTATTTCCAATTCATCTAAATCCAAAGGTAAGAGAAATAGCTTATGCTAAATTCAATAATAATCCTAAGGTACATATAATAGAACCCTTAGACTATGAACCTTTCACTAATTTGATGGCGAAAGCTCATTTAATAGTTACAGACTCAGGTGGCCTACAAGAAGAAGCTCCAAGTCTAGGAAAACCTGTACTAGTAATAAGAGAAGAAACAGAAAGACCAGAAGGAATAGAAGCCGGAACGGCCAGATTAGTAGGGACTAATTATGATAAGGTATATAATGAAATAGATTTATTATTATCCAATAATAAAGAATACAAAAAATGGCTAATGCAGTGAACCCCTATGGAGATGGCAAGGCAGCAGAGAGAATAGTTAATATAATAAATGAAAATCTATAAGATTTTCATTTATTATAAATTTTGAATTGTGAATTTTGAATATTCTGGGTCTATCTTTGGGGTGGAGATTCTTCGCTATGCTCAGAATGACAAGATAAATGTCAGCCTGGAATAAGTAAACATCAGCTTGGAATAAGTAAACATCAGCCTGGAATAAGTAAACATTAGCCTGGAATAAGTAAACATTAGCCTGGAATAGGTAGATGTCATCCTGAGGCGAAGCCGAAGGATCTATAATTCACAATTTACGATTCAAAATTTAAAATTTTCCCGAAATGAAATGGAGGAATAAAGTGGATATAGAAGAAGAAAAAAAATCTAATAAAATTCCTATTGGATTCCCTAGAAGAGGGTGTCCTAGTTATAGATAATAAAAATCAATTTTATTACGGCAATCAGGCTTTTTTTTAAGCTTGTTAGATGTGGATAAAGAACATATAAAGGCTGAAAATTTCCCTCATTTTATTAAGGATAAAGAAATACAGAAACTCTTTTTTTTCATTGCAAAGGGAAAAAGGAAGAGGAATTTGTCTACAATAATAACAATATTTTAATGCAATGTATTCCCTATAGAGAAAAAGATAAAATCCTAGGCTATATCTATATATTAAAAGATATTACTGATATTAAGGATTCTAAAATTCAATTAATGGAGTTAAAGACCTCCTTGGATATGATTGAGGATATATTAGAATATGCCTATGAAGGCTTTGTATTAGTAGATAAAGATGGTAGAATTGCCAAAATGAATTATGAAAAACTAATGGGTCTAAAGGAAGAAGATCATTTGGGTAGTCCTGTAGAAGATGTTATAGAAAATACTAGAATGCATATAGTGGTTAAAACTGGGAAAAAGGAATTGCGTCATGTTCAGCGGATTCAAGGCTATGATATGATCACCAATAGAGTCCCCATTATTAGAGACGGAAAAGTTATAGCCGCAGTAGGCACTGTGCTTTTTAGAGATGCCAGTGAAGTAAAGGAATTAGCTAGGGAATTGGCAGAATTAGAACATAAAATCAACGAATATAAGGGAGAAATCGAAAGACTACAGGATAGTAGATATTCCTTCGATAGTATCAAAACCCAAGACCCTAAAATGGAATATTTGAAAAACTAGGAAGAAAGGCTTCAGAGTCCAATTCTACAGTATTAATTCTGGGGGGGAATCTGGTACTGGGAAAGAAATGTTTGCCCAAGCCATTCACAGAGCTAGTTATAGAAAAACAGAGGCCTTTGTGCCTATAAATTGTGCTGCCATACCAAATGAATTGTTGGAATCAGAATTATTTGGCTATGAAGGGGGGGCATTTACTGGGGGGGCAAAACGTGAAGGCAAACCTGGAAAATTTGAATTAGCCAATGGAGGCACAATTTTTCTAGATGAAATAGGAAATATGCCTTTAGAAATGCAGGCAAAATTGTTAAGGGTTCTAGAAGAAAGAAAATTCGAACGGGTTGGAGGCAATAAGAAAATTCATTTAGATATTAGAGTAATTGCCGCCACTAATGAAGATATAGAAGAGGCAGTAAAGGAAGGCCGTTTTAGGGAAGATTTATATTATAGACTTAATGTAATTACTTTAGACATTCCTCCTTAAGAGAGAGAATAGATGATATCCCTATACTATGTGAGGAACTACTAGATTATCTTTCTAAGGAATTAAACTCTCCAGTAAAAACCGTAGATAAAAAAAACCATAGGCATTTTAAAAAGATATCATTGGCCAGGAAATGTAAGGGAACTTAGAAATGTATTAGAAAGAGGCATGAATTTCTCTTACGGAGATTCAATACTTCCAAAACATTTGCCAGAAAGAGTTTTTTTCTCATTCCAATTTCAATAAAGATTATCATGAAGAGATAAGCACATTAAATGAAGTAGTGGCACAGGCTGAAAAGGAAGCCATAATAAATGCCATAAATAAAGCTGGAGGGAACAAAACTAAAGCTGCAGAACTTTTAGATATTCACAGGACTGCCTTATATAAAAAGATAGAAAAATATAATATGGAATTATAACTGTATCTAAGTAACTACATTAATTACAAACTGTATCTATTTAGATACAGTTTTTTTTGCCTATTTTCCATGTCAATGTAGCTAGGGAGATAATCTTTAATAAATTAATTAGTGTAAAAAAAATATATACTGTAGAAAATTTGCTACAACAAAAGGGATTGTCAATAATTTAACAATGTGATAGAATTGTTAAGGTGGTGTAAATATAGGTGTTTTAAGAGATTTATATCTTAAAATTAAAGTTGGCATAAAATTTGCAACCCTATATACACAGAAAACAATATAATTTTAAAATAAAATGGAGGGATTTTAATGAGAGATGTAGTTATTGTATCAGCAGTTAGGACCCCCCCTATAGGAACTTTTGGAGGAAGTTTTAAAAATGTACCTGCAGTAACGCTGGGAACCATAGCAGCTAAAGAGGCTATAAATAGAGCAGGTATTAAGCCAGAAATTATAGATGAAGTAATATTTGGGAATGTACTTCAGGCAGGTCTGGGACAAAATGTAGCTAGACAGGTTTCTGTTGGAGCAGAAATTCCTGTAGAGATTCCATCCTATACAGTAAACAAGGTTTGTGGCTCAGGACTTAAAACTGTAGCTTTAGCAGCTCAAGCCATAAGGGCTGGAGAAGCTGATGTAGTATTAGCTGGTGGAACTGAAAATATGTCTATGGCCCCCCCATATTTAATGAAAGGTGCCAGATGGGGACAGAGAATGGGAGATGGCGTAATAGAAGACTATATGGTAAAGATGGACTTTGGGATGTATTTAATGATTATCATATGGGAATTACAGCTGAAAATATAGCAGAACAATGGAATTTAACTAGGGAAGAACAAGATGAATTTGCATTAAATAGTCAATTAAGGGCAGAAGAAGCCATAAAAAGTGGAAGATTTAAAGACGAAATAGTGCCAGTAGAAGTACCTCAAAGAAGAGGTGAACCTATTGTAGTAGATACAGACGAACATCCAAGATTCGGTTCAACTATAGAAGGAATGGCAAAACTTAGACCAGCTTTTAAAAAGGATGGAACAGTAACAGCTGGGAATGCTTCTGGAATAAATGATGGTGCAGCAGCATTAATTCTTATGTCTAAAGAAAAGGCAGAAGAATTAGGTATTGAGCCACTAGCTACTATAAAATCCTATGCTTCAGCAGGTGTAGACCCAAGTATAATGGGAACAGGACCAATACCAGCTACTAGAAAAGCATTAGAAAAGGCAAATATGACAGTAGAAGATTTAGATTTAGTGGAAGCCAATGAAGCTTTTGCAGCTCAATCCCTAGCAGTAGTAAAAGACTTAGGTCTAGACCCAGAAAAACCAATGTAAATGGTGGAGCCATAGCATTAGGTCATCCAATAGGAGCTTCTGGTGCAAGAATCTTAGTAAGCTTATTATATGAAATGAATAAGGGAGATGCTAAAAATGGTCTGGCCACACTATGTATAGGTGGCGGACAAGGTATAGCCATGATAATTAGTAGATAATCAAATGAAAGGGACAGTCCGGGACTGCTGATAAAGTACCTTTTTTTGTCATTGATGAAGAAACTAAGCGATAAGCATGAAATCAAAAAAAACATGATTTCAGTCTTACCAGACACTCCCATCAAAAACCCACACTAAGGTTGGTCTTACCAGACACTCCCATCAAAAACCCACACTAAGGTTGGTCTTACCAGACACTCCCATCAAAAACCCACACTAAGGTTGGGTCTCTGCTTATCTGAGCGTAAGTGAAGAATCCCTAATTGGCAGAAAATCAAGATCCTTCACATTCGTTCAGGATGACAGTTTAGACTTGTTCAGTGATCTCGGACAGTCCCTAAGTTTGATAATATTTGGATAAGAATGCCCTATATTTTAGGGCATTGCAAGATTGTGAAAAGTTTGATAATATAAATATATATTGAAAAATTTGGAGGTGGTTTTCATGGATAAAATAGTGTCAATAGATGAAGCCATTGATCATATTGAAGATGGTATGACCATTATGGTTGGCGGATTCTTAGGTTGTGGTACTCCTCATACACTAGTAGATAAACTAGTGGAAAAAGGTGTTAAAGATTTAACATTAATCTGTAATGATTCTGGTTTTGTAGATTTTGGTGTAGGGAAATTAGTAGTAAATAAGCAAATCAAAAGCTAATAGCCTCCCATGTAGGTACCAATAAAGAAACTGGTATTCAAATGAATTCTGGGGGAAATGGAAGTAGTATTAGTTCCTCAAGGAACACTAGCGGAACAAGTTAGAGCAGGTGGCGCAGGTCTTGGTGGAATCCTAACTCCAATAGGCCTTGGAACAGTAGTAGAAGAAGGAAAAGAAAAAATATTAGTAGATGGAAAAGAATATTTATTAGAACTACCCCCCCTAAGCAGATGTGGCCTTAATAGTTGGACATAGAGTAGATAAATCAGGCAATATAGTATATAAGGGAGCCACAAGGAATTTCAATACCCTAATGGCTACTGCAGCTGATACTGTAATAGTAGAGGCAGAAAATTTAGTAGAAGTTGGAGAAATAGACCAAAATGATGTAATTACTCCTGGACTATTTATAGACTATATAGTTGTTGGAGGTGAAGATTAATGGATAGAAATCAAATGAAAGAATTCATAGCCAAAAGAGTTGCTCAAGAATTAAAAGATGGTGATGTAGTAAACTTAGGTATTGGACTACCTACAGCTGTAGCTAATTTTGTACCTGAGGGAGTAAATGTCTTATTTCAATCGGAAAACGGTTTCGTAGGTTTAGGTCCTGCACCAGAAGAGGGAAAAGAAGATAAGGATATAGTAAATGCAGGAGGACAGCCTGTAACCATATTACCAGGCGGAATGTTCTTTGACTCAGCCACTTCCTTTGGAATAATAAGGGGAGGCCATGTGGATATAACTGTACTTGGAGCCTTGCAAGTAGATGAAAAGGGAAATCTAGCCAATTGGATGATCCCAGGAAAAATGGTACCAGGTATGGGTGGAGCCATGGACTTAGTAGTAGGCGCCAAAAAAAGTAATCATAGCCATGGAACACACTGTAAAAGGTAATCACAAAATCCTTAAAGAATGCAATCTTCCATTAACAGCAGCAGGTGAGGTAAATCTAATAATTACAGAAATGGGTGTTATGGAAGTAACAGAAGATGGATTAGTATTAAAAGAAATCAATCCGGAATACTCAGTAGAAGAAGTACAAGCAGCCACAGAAGCAGAATTAATAATTCCTGAAGATTTAAAGAAAATGGAAGTGTAAAGAGTTTTGCCAATAGCATCGGGCTTTGGTTCGATGCTATTTTTAATACATATTTCTGGAGTATTGTAAAATATTGAGGAGGCTTAAATATGGATAAATATGAACTAATAGAGATTGAATTTACAGAAATTGATGGACTAAAAGTAGGCCATGCACAAGATACTCAGGCTGCAACAGGTTGTACAGCTATTATATGCGAAGAAGGGGGGGCAACAGCAGGGGGGGTCGATGTAAGAGGAGGCTCACCTGGAACCCGTGAGACTGATTTATTAGATCCACAAAATTTAGTAGATAAAATTCATGCAGTAATGTTATCTGGTGGCTCAGCCTTTGGATTAGACGCAGCATCAGGAGCTATGAAATATTTAGAAGAAAGGGATATAGGTTTTGATGTGCAAGTTACAAAGGTACCTATAGTTTGCAGTGCTGTTTTATTTGATTTAGTAGTAGGAGATTATAGAGTAAGACCAGATTTTAAAATGGGCTATGAAGCCTGTGGAAATGCCACAAATAGGGAATGCCCCAATGGAAATATTGGTGCAGGTACAGGGGCCACAGTAGGTAAATTTCTAGGCATAGAAAGAGCAATGAAAGGTGGCCTTGGTTCTTATGCACTACAGGTGGGGGGGATTTAAAGGTAGGTGCTATTGTGGCTGTTAATGCCCTAGGAGATATAATAGATCCATATACAGGGGGGGAAATTCTAGCAGGTTTATTAGACGAAAATAGGGAAAAAAACAGTGGGAACAGAGGAAATCATGGTTAAAAAAATATGGAGAAAGAAAAAAATCTATTTAGTGGAAATACTACTATTGGTGTAGTAGCCACAAATGGAAATTTCACAAAATCCGAGGCTAATAAACTAGCCTCAATGTCTCACAATGGCTATGGAAGAACCATGAGACCAGCCCATTCTATATTTGATGGGGATACTATATTTACCATGGCTACAGGGAAAATAGAGGCAGATATAAATGTAGTAGGATTTTAGCAGCTAGAACCATGGAAATGGCAGTAATAAATGCTATTAAATCAGCAAAAACTGCTTATGGTTTCAAGGCCTATGAAGATTTATTAAAATAATCTTATTGAATTATCTCAATATTTTGATATAATAATTATAGAATAGAATTTCTAGACATTGTAAGCCTAAGACATTTATCTTAGGCTTTTTTTTGACCTAAAATCCTTGTGAATTAGCGAAATCTTTATTAATAAAGATTTTGTTAAATAATATAAA
>JMBX01000060.1_pt1 | contig 26702 bp, 47 predicted proteins | sample 616521 | NCBI WGS metagenome assembly JMBX01 (sample SAMN02727906, study PRJNA239997) | anaerobic digester metagenome | biome: anaerobic digester; isolation source: mesophilic anaerobic digester inoculated with municipal waste water sludge... | place: Germany: Bielefeld University, CeBiTec ...
TGTAGCTGGAATTATTGCTGGAAATGGATATTCTTCTAGGGGTAAATATACTGGTATAGCTCCCGAATCCAATATATTAGCTATAAAAGCATTAGATAATGAAGGCAGTGGAAATACTTCTACTATTATTAAGGCCATATCCTATGTTATAGAAACCAAAGATAAATATAATACAAAGATACTAAATCTATCTATTGGGAGCCCTGCCAACAACTCTTATAAAAAAAAGACCCTCTATGTAAAGCTGTAACAGAAGCTATAAACAGTGGAATCATAGTTGTAGTTGCTGCTGGTAACAATGGCCCTAATGAAAGAAGCATATTGTCTCCAGGCATTAATCCAAAGGCTATAACAGTAGGAGCTGTTGATGATAAAAGGACTATAAACCCAATGGATGATAGTATTGCCAGCTTTTCTAGTCGTGGCCCAACTAATGAAGGCCTTTTAAAACCTGATATAGTAGCTCCTGGAGTAAATATAAATTCCTTATCAAGCACAAAATTAGACGGTTATTCCCCTTTAAGTGGCACTTCCATGGCTTCACCACTAGTATCTGGTACAGTGGCATTATTGCTAAACAAATATGGTGATCTTAAACCTGAAGAAGTGAAGAAAAAAATTATTAGGTTCATGTGTTGATCTTAATGATTCTAGAGAAACACAAGGTGCAGGTATGCTAAACTTAAAACTATTATTTGCTGAAGATAATAATCCTTATGAAAATGGAAGATTCCCAAAACATACAGATTTAAAAGAAGATTTTTTTTGAAAATATCATCATATTATTAATCGTCCTATTTTTACTCGATAGTCCTCGCCATTAGTTTCTAATTAAAAAAAGAGGAAGAAAGTCTTCCTCTTTATCTCACATAATTTGCTGGATTTTGATTTCTACCATTTCTTAATATTTCAAAATGCAGATGAGAACCAGTAGATCTACCAGTATTCCCTACTTTAGCTATAACCTGACCTTTATAAACTCTTTCTCCAACTTTAACATTTATACTACTACAATGTCCATATCTAGTAACATAACCGTTGCCATGATCTATCTCCACTAGATTGCCATATGCACCTCTTCTCCCAGCAAACACAACTTTACCACCATCAGCAGCCTTAATAGGAGTTCCTATGCTAGCAGAAATATCTAAGCCTCTATGCATACGACCATTTCTCATTCCATATCTTGAACTTATAGAACCTCTAGTGGGCATGAGAAATGCACCAGTAGCTACAGTTTTAGGTACTTCCTTTGTACCCTTCACTACTAACTCATTAACAGGCTTTTCTAAAATTTTTTTTCTTCTAATATCTCTTTATCTACAATTACTCCATTATGTCTTACTACTTTTGCAAATATTTCCTTTTCCCCCCCTTGAGAACCTTTAACCTTTACCTTTTTCTCTGTCTTATACATATTGTTATCATGTTCAATTTTTACTTCATAATCAATTTTTTTCCTTATACTTAACTTCCTCAATAGTTGCCACTGTTACCATTGACTTAGGTACTAGCAATTTTATTTCGTCACCTATCTGTAATTCATCTGGATTTTTATCTGGATTAGCTTCTATTAAATTTTCTACAGGTATATCATAAATTTTTGATATAGTCCAAAGACTTTCCCCCCCTACCTCAACAATATGAGTTCTTATCTCTTCTGTTCCTGTTTGAATATATTTCAGGAGATCATCTTTGTCCATTAACTTATTTAAAGGTATATTCCTTTTTTTCAACTTTTATGTCCTCAACAAATTTGACTTCCTTTATATCTCCATCAATTTTTTTTCATCTTCTGTATAGGAGGCTTTAATCTCTTCTAGTATTTCTTCTAAATCCTCCTTAGTCTTCGTAGCACCCACTTCTTTATTGTCTATTAACAACACATATCCACCGACTAAAAAAAGTCATTCTAGATTTAATGTTTTCCCTTAGCTTATCGTTAGATACCAACATATTATCTTTAGCGTGGGTATCTTCAAAAGAAATATTTTTATTCAACACTATGTCTATATCATATGTACGCACTAATTCTTGTCTAATATCTTCTAATATATTTAGTACTTGTTCTTTATCCCTAACAATCCCTATCTTCTCATTCCCAAAGCTTACTATAAAAGCCCTAGTCCTTATCTCATTAACTTTGTATGCTATAAAAGATAAGCTAGCTATTACAATTAACATTATAATTATAAGCATTTTCTTAAAATTGAATCTGTCTCTAAATTCATTTGCTACGTTCTTTATTTCTTCAAGGGATACTTTTGTTTCTATGGGGGGGCTAGTGCTTCCCATTCCCATATGATTTTGTTCATCCATGGTTTTAGTACCTCCCTATTTTAAAATAGCCTTAAAACCATTTTTATTTTTTATTAAGACTTTTGTAACACTTTTGTAACCATTTTGCAATTACTAGAAATAATTATAACACAGCATAAATTTTTTTTCAACAACTTAAGCCTGTCTATTTTATTATATTCAATTTTTCTGTTTATATACCTTCCTGAAAAAGTCTCATGATTTCAATGGGTTTAGCTAGTTATTTCATTCTATTTTTTAGCTAATAATAAAATATTAAGATTTGTTAATATTTTATTATTAGCTCTATCTGAAAACTATTTAGTATTTATCTTCACTATATGGATATACTTCTAATATATAGATATAAGTCATAATATTTACTATAGAAAGTAAGCAGGAGGTTTGATATGACAGGTATTGTTTGTAAAGATTATGTAAATATAAAATCGCCTTATGCTATTATGAATATATCTAAAAGCATATTTGAACATCTATATTCAAGTATTGAAACCTATCAGGAACTAATCATATTATGTATAGGTACTGATAGATCTACTGGAGATTCCCTTGGCCCAATTGTAGGATATAAATTAAAACCTTATATATCTTCCTATGAAAAAGTCCATCTTTTGGGAACTTTAGACCAACCAGTTCATGCAAAAAAATTTAGAGGATACTATCAATAAAATAAATTCAACCTATAGGAATCCCTTCATTTTAGCCATAGACGCATCTTTGGGAAGTTTTAATAAAATAGGGTATGTAAACATTAACAAAGGTCCATTGAAACCAGGTTTAGGTGTTAATAAAAACCTCCCCCCCTCTATTGGGGATATAAGTATTACAGGAATCGTAAATGTTGGAGGTATAATGGAATATATGGTATTACAAAATACTAGATTAGGTTTAGTCATGAATATGGCAGAGATTATTGCTAAAAGTATAAATATAGCCCTATTTAAACTCTATTATAAGGATAAAGACAATATGAGTAGCCCTTAGGGCTACTCATATTGTTAGCAAAATACAGTTAATCTCTTATCTCCTACTTTAAATAAAGTTTCCTTTTCATTATCATATATTTCTCCATCTATATTTAAATAAGTTTTATCTTCTGTTACAATTTTTATCTTCTTAGCTTTAAATATCTCCACATCTTTTCTAAACTTAATATGTTTGCCTTTAAATATTGAAGGAAATAGAAATAATAACTTTATTTTAGAAGCTTTATTAATAACACATACATGAAAATACCCATCCTCTGCAATAGCCATAGGCAATATTTTCAAACCACCACCATAATACTTTCCATTTCCCACAGCTATTAAAAATATATTCTTATCCATAGATACATCATCTATTTCCAACTGAACCCTTTTATCTTTAAAATTAAATAGTGTACTTAATACTCCAATAACATAGGCAATTCTAGATCTTATTCTTATTTTTATCTTCTCAGTATTTTTAACTACTTCTGAATCCAATCCAATACTAGCAATATTCAAAAATGGATTATTATTTACAAAGCCAATATCTATTTGTTTTTTTATTCCCTTTAATAATAATATCCATAGCTTCTATAGGGTCAAAAGGAATATTAAGTGTTCTTGCTAAATCATTTCCAGTACCACTTGGAATTATTCCTAAAGTGCCTTTTCCAGATTCCAATATACCTATAGCAACTTCATTTATTGTACCATCTCCACCTACAGCAACTATAGTAGTGTAACCTTTTTCTATAGCTTGTTTAGATATAATAGTAGCTTCTTTAGGCCTACTAGTCAGCACTATATCGTATATTTTACCTGTTTTAACCATATACTTATCTATTACAGGTAAGAGTTTTTTAGCTTTTCCCCCCCACCTGCTACTGGATTTATTATAAAAAGTATTCTATCCACATAGTTCCTCCTATCTAAATAGATTTTGCATAATCTTCCCCCCCTTTAATTGCTCTATCTATAGCTTGTATCTCCTCAGCAGATAATGGATATATTGATTTTCCATCTTTTATTGGCTTTGCATAACAAGTAGAATGTTCTCGGCCATAAATACTTGTGAGTATAAAACCATTTAAAAAAATTATCCAAAAATGCTATGGAAAAACTAAGCTCTGAACCCATATCACCAAAAGCATTATACCTCACAAAACCTACTTTTTGAATTGCAAAAGTAAGTTTCATTTCTAAACTGTCTAATTCCTTATTTAGATTAGTAATTTCCCTTTTTAGCTCATCTATTTCAGAGCTATTTTTATTAGAAGATCTTCAATATCTATTCCATCATAACCTCTCACCAACTGATTATATCTATCCTTTAATTTTGAAATTCTAATTTCAGCAATCAGATATAAAGCCAATAACACTAGGAAAGCTACCAATAAACCTAATATGATTTCAATATTATATATTCTAACTAATTCTCGTGCTTGATCCATCTGTATTTCCCCCCCTTTCTTAAATTTCCTTGGATATTTCTCTGATAGCTTTTATCCCTTTTTCTATTTCATCATGGGTATTATAAAAACCAAAACTAAACCTTACAACACCTTGTTCAAAGGTTCCTATGGTTTTGTGGGCAAGAGGAGCACAATGCAATCCTGGTCTTACACATATATTATAATATTCATCTAATATAAAGCTAACTTCTGAAGAATCCTCATATCCAATATTAATCGGTACTACAGCTCCTTGCTCGTTTATGTTTAATGGACCATATACCTTTACCCCATCTATCTTTAAAGCTTCTTCAATGAAATGTTTAGTCAATTCTTCTTCATACTTTCTAATATTTTCTACCCCTTCTTGTAAAATATATTTAATACCTGCTCCTAATCCGACTATTCCTGGACCATTAGGAGTTCCACTTTCATATTTATCTGGCCTAACCTCTGGCTGTTCCAATAGATGAGATATACTACCAGTACCTCCTTGTTTTAACTCCTTTACATCCAAATCCTCCCTTATGTATAGACCCCCTGTTCCTTGAGGACCAAGTAAGCTCTTATGTCCAGGGAAAGCTAATATATCTATATTCATTTTTTTTACATCTATATCATATATTCCAGCTGATTGAGCTGCATCTACTAAATAATATACACCATTTTCCTTAGCAATTTTTCCAATTCTTTCTATGGGCATAATAGTTCCAGTTAAATTGGACACATGGGTAGTTATTATTAACTTAGTGTTTTTTTGATGCTTTTTCAATATCCTCAGGATTGATTCTACCCTTTGAATCCCCCCCTTTGACTATAGTAACTTCTACCCCCTTCTTTTTTTTAAATCCATCAAAGGCCTCAAAACTGAATTATGTTCCATAGAGGTAGTAATTACATGATCTCCTTTCTTTAATATACCTTTAATTCCAATATTTAAGCTCTCTGTACAATTAAAAGTAAATACAATATTCATAGGATTATCTATATTAAATAGTTTGGAAATCAATTCCCTAGTTTTAAATATTTCTCTCCCAAGTTTCAATGCTAGTTTATGTCCAGATCTACCAGGATTTGCACCATATTCTTTCATAGCTTTCAAAATAGAATCATAAACTATATTTGGTTTAGGAAAAGATGTAGCGGCATTGTCAAAATAAATCATACTAGCACCTCCAATATTTTATAATATAATTATAGCACATTAATTAAACTATTTATCCTATATTTAATTCTATATTTACATATAATTAAAAAGAAGCTCGTAACTGAGCTTCTCTTTATCCTAATCTTTCATATACAATCTTCATCAATTCTTCTTTTAATTGAGTTCCTTCTTTCAATAAAGTGTTTACTTTTTCTTCCATCTCTCTTCTGTATTTCTCATCTTTTATACTAAGTAGATTAATCTTAACATTTAGCAAAGCTCCCTCAAGCCCAGTAGCTGCTAAAAGAGCACCTACTCCCACATCGGTAATAGCATTAACATTGCCATGATGTGCAAATACCTTTTGTAGTTTCAGTACATTGAAACATTCCTCAGCACATCTATAGGGCACTTCTAAGGCTTTCTTATAACCTTCTTGAATAGCAGCACTTCTTTTTGCTTTTTCTTCTTCTGTTTCTTTAGGCATTTTAAAAGCTTCCATTACTCCATCAAAAGCTTTTGTATCCTCATCTACAATTTTAATTAGCTCTTCTATACTCTTTTGTAATTTCTCAAAATTAGCGTCCACTTCCTTTTTCGTTTCATCATCTAACTCTTCATAAATCTTTCTGCCAATTGTCAAATTACCTACCATAGATGTAAGAGCTGCTCCTAAACTACCAGCTAATGCAGCAACACTTCCCCCCCTCCTGGAGTAGGCTCCTTAGATGCTACTTGAAGAACATAATCCTTTACCGTTTTGTTTATTAACATTTAATCACCACCGTTTAATTATTATAAATATTTTACTAGCCTCAAGACTTGATAAGGTCTTGTCTAATCCAGTTTAATTATATTATATACAAACATTTATATCAAGGAAAGTGTTTTTACTTAGCCAATTATTTATTTGGATACATTTAAAAAAATTATTTTCAAAATCTTTTAAAGTAACAAATACTTGTGGAGAAAGTATTAATAAACCAACAATATTAGGCAATACCATAAGACCATTAAATAAATCAGCTATGTCCCAAACAAGATCTACATCTAATAAGGAACCTAGTAATATAAATAATAAAACTAAAACCCTATAGTATTTGATACCTTTTTTTCCAAATAAATATTTTATATTGGATTCACCAAAATAATACCATCCTATAATAGTGGAAAAAGCAAAGAAAAATAAACAAATAGCAATAAACTTAGTGCCAAAATTACCAAGACCAATAGTATAAGCAAATTGAGTCATAGCAATACCTGTTAATCCTTGATCATAAGCACCAGTCATAATATTTATTAAAGCTGTAATAGTGCATATAATCAATGTATCAAATATGACTCCAAATATAGCAACTAAGCCTTGTTCTGCAGGATGTTTTACCTTTGCTACTGCATGTGCATGGGGTGTAGATCCCATTCCAGCTTCATTGGAAAATAATCCCCTAGATATACCATATCGTATTGTCTCTTTTACTTTAACTCCTAAAACTCCTCCTACTGCTGCTTGAGGTGTAAAAGCTGAAGTAAATATAAGTTTAAAAGCGGGTATTATTTGAGAATAATTTAATAATAATATTATTATACTTCCTATTATATATAAAATGGCCATTATAGGTACTATTAATTCCGTAAAAGATGCTATTCTGCTAATTCCTCCAATAAGTATTAACCCAGCTATAATAGCTGTAATTACTCCCCCAATCCAACTTGGTATGTTAAACGCTGAGTTTAAAGCTATAGCTATAGAGTTAGATTGAACCATATTGCCTACGAATCCCAAAGCTACAATTATGGTAACTGCAAAAAAAACCTGCTAAAAAAATTACTATTCACACCTTTCTTCAAATAATAAGCTGGCCCTCCTACAACTTCACCGTCAATCCTATCTACATATTTTTGTGCTAAAACTGCTTCTCCAAATATAGTACCCATCCCAAAAAAAAGCACTAACCCACATCCAAAATATTGCTCCCGGGCCACCAGATGCTATAGCAGTTGCAACTCCTGCTAAATTCCCAGTACCAACTTGAGCAGCTAGTGCAGTTGCTAAAGCTTGAAAAGATGACATACCATCTGCATCTGCTTTGTCACTTTTTTAAATATTTTCCCAAATACATATTGATTGATTGTCCCTATGCGTCGTACTTGAACAAACTTCAGCCTAAAAGAATAATACAGTCCTGTGCCTAATAATAAAAATATTAAAAGATTATCCCATAGTAGCCAGTTTAGTTTATCTACTATATCTAGTAATTTAACATTCATACTTATCCTCCTTTAAAACAAATTTAAACTCCAATTTATTATGTGCATTTACTTTTTTTAAATACTTCAATAAAAAAACCGACAAATCCGTCGGTTTTATATATGGGATATTAAAATAATATAAATAAGTAAGTAATGTAAGCACCTAGTAATATTAACCCTGTAAGCCTTCCTATTTTTTTTATTTAACAACCCTACTAACACAAACAAAAAAAGACACCAACATAGCCATAGGAATGTCAGTAAATAATGTATGCCCTGTAACTATTAGACCTTTATCGCTTACCAGTGTAGAGATTCCTACTACAATAGATATATTTATTATATTTGCACCTAATATATTGCCCAATGAAATATTTTGTTGCCCTTTCAATATGGCTACTATTGAAGTTACAAATTCAGGTATTGAAGTACCTATAGCTAGCAAAGTTAAACTTACCACTTGTTTTGGAATCCTTAAAGCCTTTGCAATTTCTACACCACTGTCAACTAGAATATGTGCTCCATATATAATTAATAGTATTCCTACTATAAACTTAACTCCATTTTTAATTAAATCCTTTTTGCAAATATATTTACCTTTGTTTTTACTCCTATATGTACTCTCTCGTCTATGCTCTAATATGTTTAAAAATACAAAGAAAATTTGTAATAATACCAATAAATACCCTTCTTTAAAAGTTATAAATCCATCTTTACTAAATAGAAAAAAATATACATAGATAACCTATCATCATTATACCTTTTATCCCAAAGAATTTATCTTTAATTTTTATTGGTCTTATTAATGAACATATCCCTATTATAAAAGCTATATTACAAATATAAGATCCTATTGCATTACCAATAGCCATTTCAGAAAAACCTTCATTACTAGCAACAGTAGATACAAAAAACTCTGGCAAAGTTGTTGCCATACTTACAATAGTTGCACCTATAATACCCGATGAAATACCAGTTTTTCAGCTATCCATATAGCAGCATCTACAAATAAATCTCCACCTTTTACAGTCATAATCAACCCAATAGCAAAATAATATCACTAGACTAATCTCCATACTCCCTCCCAAATTATTATTTCATACCTACTATATTTATATATGAATAATTCCCTTATTATTACACATGATTAAGTAACCATAACCATAGTAGGGAATAAGATAATAATAGTTATATCAAAAGGAGTGCTTTAGATGGAAACAATATTATTAGTTCTTGCTTTGTCTATAGATGCATTTGTTGCTAGTATTGCTTATGGTGCTAATAAAATAAAGATCCCAGTTAAATCCATTATATTTATCGATGTTGTTTGTGCAGTATTTTTAACCTTTTCGATTTTTTTTAGCTACAGCATTAAAAAAAAGTACTTCCTTCTAATTCAACTTCTATAATTAGCTTTATAATACTCATAATACTGGGAATATATTATTTATTTGAAAGCATTGTAAAAAAAAGCATTTAGAAAAAAAATCCTCTACAATCACACATGTGAAATTAAAATTACTCAATATATGGTTAGTTATAGATATCTATATAGACGAAACTCGAGCAGATTTTGACAATTCTAAAACTATTAATCTTAAGGAAGCTTTGTATTTAGCTATTGCTTTATCCATAGATTCTATAGCAATAGGATTTGGAACAGGAATTGGAAATATCAATTATTTTACCGTAATACTTTTATCCCTAATGTGGAATATAATAGCCTATGGGGGGGATTGCTTTTAGGAAGGAAATTTGTTGAAAAGACAAATATAAATTTATCCTGGCTATCAGGTATATTGTTAATTATATTAGCCTTTTTAAAATTGAAATAATATTTAAACCAACCTGTACAGGTTGGTTTAAATATACATAATGCCATCTAATACTATTTTAGCCTTGCCACCTATCTTTACACTATAACCTCCATTATTCTCATCTATTTTACAATAAATATAGCTTGGTCTATTCATAGCTTCTCCTTGTATTGATATAATTTCATTCCCATATAAATATCCCCTACTCTTTAGGAAATATATTAATCCGCCATTAGATGTGCCTGTAGCTGCCTCTTCATTTATACCAACGGCAGGTGCAAAATTTCTAGTGTATACTCTGGTGAAATTAGCTCCAGGTATATAAAAAGCATGCACTCCAATAACTTCTAAAACATTAGAAACTTCTTTAAGTTTATTAAAATCTACCTCTAAATTATCTAATATCTCCTTACTATTTATAGGTAAAAAAATATCCTTCAACCCCCCGTAGAAATAATTGTTGGTTTTATGTATTCATCCCCCCCTATGCCTAGACTATCTATTCCTATATTAAAACACTCTAATAATTGTTCCATATATTTAACTTCACCAAAATCCTTCGGTGGTGCTTGTTCCATCAATATTTTGTTTACCTTACCATCACAAAAATATATTTCCACACTAAGTTTTCCCGCTTTTGTATTTTGATAGATTTCTTTAATGCCATTTTTTTATAGAAGGTATGTAGTTTTTAAGTGCTAACACATAAAAAGCGCCAATAGTTCCATGGCCACAAAGATCTACTTCATGAGTAGGTGTAAAAAAACCTTACTTCATAACTTTCTTCATCTAAGGGAAACATAAAAACAGTTTCTGAAAGATTCATCTCTCTAGCAATATTTTGCATATCTTCATTAGACAATCCCCCCCTTGCATCTGGTACCACAGCTGCTGGATTTCCACCAAATGGCTTTGATGAAAAAACATCTACTTGATAAATGTCTATCTTCATTTTACTCACCTCATACCCATGTGTTTCACGTGAAACATTTAGTTTGTTATTATATCTAAAATCCTCTCTAAATCCTCCTCACTATAAAATTCAATTTCTATTTTACCACCACCTTTTTTTTAGAGATAAGTTTAACCTTTGTCCCTAAAGCACTCATTAAGTTTTCCTCTATCTCTTTTACAAAAGGATCTGTTTTATGGTTTTCCCTACTTTTCTTTTTGGCTTTATTCTTAGCTATTTTTTTTCAGTTTCTCTAACATTTATTTTGTCATTCATTATAGATTCAGCAAATCTTAATTGTTCTTCTTTATCATCTATTGAAAGCAACGCTCTTCCATGTCCACTACTAAGTTTACCTTCGGCAATATATTCTAGTATTTTATCATCTAGATTTAATAATCTAATTGAATTTGCTATATAGGATCTGCTTTTCCCGATTGCTTTTCCTAACTCCTCTTGAGTCAAATTATAATCTTCAAGCAATCCTTTAAAAGCATAAGCTTCTTCAATAGGGTTTAAATCTTCCCTCTGTATGTTTTCTATTAATGCCAATTTCATTGCATCCTTATCGCTAACTTCTTTTATTATACAAGGTATCTCCTGTAATTTTGCTTCCTTAGCTGCTCTCCATCTACGTTCTCCAGCTATTATTTCATATTTGTTTTCCTTTTTACGGACTACTATGGGTTGAATAATACCATATTGGATTATAGAATTCTTAAGTTCCTCTAAGGATTTCTTTTCAAATTCCTGCCTAGGCTGGCGTTGATTAGGTTCTATCAAATCTATTTCAATATTAATAATAGATTCATCTTCTGATTTTTCACTAAATAAATCTGTTATTGGTTCATCGGGAATCAAAGCCGCAAGTCCTTTACCAAGACCTCTTTTTTTGTAACCAATTAAAACCCCCCTCCTCTTGTAAATACAAAAACTCTTCTGCTAACTCAACATAAGCCTCTGCACCTCTAGATTTAGGATCATAATCTATTATAGATAAACCATAGCTAGGTGCTTCAGCTAATCTTACATTTCTTGGTATAATAGAGGTATATACTTTTCCTTTGAAATACTTTTTTTTACTTCATCTACCACTTGGATGGATAAATTAGTTCTACCGTCAAACATACTGAGAACAACACCTTCTATCTCTAATTCTGGGTTTAAACTTCTCTTTACTAACATGATTGTATCCATCAATTGACTAACCCCTTCTAAAGCATAATATTCACATTGTATTGGAATTAGAACGCTGTGAGAAGCAGATAATCCATTGATACTCAATAAGCCCAAAGAAGGAGGACAGTCGATAAAAATATAATCATAAAGCTTTTCTACTGCTCTTATAGATTGCTTTAAAGCCAGTTCTCTACCAGGTATTTCTATTAATTCTATTTCTGCACCAGCTAATTCCACATTAGATGGCACTATATCCACATTTTTTTGCCGTTGTATTTTGGATTATTCCCTCTACAGGCGTGCCGTTTATCAATGCATCATAAGTAGATAATTTTAATTGTTTTTTTTGTCAATACCTAGTCCACTAGTAGCATTTCCTTGAGGATCTACATCTACTACCAATACCTTAAAATCTTTTTTTTCCCCCCCAAAGCAGCAGCTAAATTAATTACAGTTGTTGTTTTGCCCACCCCCCCACCTTTTTGATTAAAAATAGTAACTATCCGTGCCATATTTTACACTCCTATAATGTTTGTTTAATATATAATATCATAATTAGAGACATAAAATAAGATTTTTATTAATTTTTTTCTCTTTTAAATAAATTAAGACAGACTTAAGTCTGTCTTAATTGTTTCACGTGAAACATTTTTAATAATTAGAATAACTATTTAACCTTCTGTAAAAACATAGTTTTTGATAAAATATCACCTACTCACGACTAAAATCACAAGTATGTGTGGCATTTTAACAATTAATTTTTAGGAATTTTAATAGTAACTTCTACAAAATCCCCTCTATCTTCTTCTAAATATTCTGCATTTATCCCACTTTGTTTTATAGCGGTATAAGCATTTTTAATAGTATTTAAATATATCCTAGTACTAATCAATCCTTTTATATTAGGCTTATCCTTTTTTTGTTTCATCTTTTACTTCTTTTTTTTATTAATTCATCTAGTATATCATTAACCAAGTTTTCCGTTTTACTTACATTAAATTCATTCTTTATTACTTTATCTAATACCTCTCGTTTTAATTGTTCATCAGGTAATTTTAGCAAAGCTCGTCCATGTCTTTCCGTAAGATCATGTTCAATTAAATCCTTTTGAATATCTTCTGGTAACTTCAATAGTCTTAATTTATTTGCAATAGTAGACTGGCTTTTCCCTAATTTTTCAGCTAACTGTTGTTGGGTAAATCCATGATCTACAATTAAACTATTATACCCTTCCGCCTCCTCAATAAAGTTCAAATCCTCCCTTTGCAAATTTTCAATTAAAGCTACCATAGCAGACTCATTGTCTTTATAATCTACCACAATAGCAGGTATCTCCTCTAGTTCCGCTAACTCCGATGCCCTAAGTCTTCGTTCACCAGCAATCAATTCATAGCTCTCATCTTGAATTTTTCTAACACTTATAGGTTGGATTAAACCAAAAGATTTAATAGATTGGCTTAATTCTTCCAAAGCTTTTTTTATTAAAATCCTTTCGTGGTTGATATGGATTTGGTCTAATGGATTCAATTGGAATATATTTTATTTCTGGCTGTTCATTTTTCATTACAATTCCACTCCCTAAAAAGATTATTAAATCTATTGCTATTATTCTATAAAAATAAATTATTTCCTTCTTATTACCCAAACTTTTTATAGACAAATTGTTTTAAATTACAAAGGATTTTTCTTAGGTTTTCCTCCACCTCTAGGATATTTTGTCGGAGTTTCTTTTATTTTCTCTATAATTATCAAACTATGGGTTATATCACTTTCAGGTAATGTAATAAGCTCTGTATCCTTTATTCTCCCCCCCAAGAATTTTAATTCCTTTTTCTGCTTCCTCTAATTCTTCAGTAAAATCAGGGCCTTTCATAGAAATAAAATATCCTCCCACCTTAACAAAGGGTAGAGAATACTCAGATAAAGTGTTTAGTGAAGCCACAGCTCTAGATATTGCTATATCATACTTTTCCCTATGTTTCTTATTCCTACTTAATTCCTCAGCTCTACCATGTACAGCAATTATATTTTTTTTAAATTTAGTTGAGAAATTACCTCATCTAAAAATCTAATTCTCTTATTTAGACTATCTAATAAAACAATATTTAAATCCTTCCGAACAATTTTTAATGGAATTCCTGGAAATCCTCCTCCAGTTCCTATATCTATTACTTTAGCTCCTTTTTTTTAAATAATTTAACTTTAAGAGGAGTTAAGCTATCTATAAAATGTTTAATGTCTATTTCTTCGTCATCAGTTATAGAGGTTATATTTATCTTTTGATTCCAATCCTTTAAAATATTTTTGTATAATATGAATTCTTCTATTTGTCTATCAGTTAAATCAATATTTAATGTTTTAGCCCCCCCTTTCACCAAAGTATTTACATTAACCATCTTTATCTCCTTTCAATTTTCTACGCTTTTGCTCCAAATAAATCAGTAACACATTTATATCAGCTGGAGAAACTCCAGATATTCTAGAAGCTTGACCTACAGAATCAGGTTTAATCTGATTTAATTTAGATTTTGCTTCGTTGCTTAATCCTTTTATTTCATTATAATCTTGATTTTCGTCTAATTTTTTTATTCTCCAATTTTTTTAAATTGCTCTATTTGTCCCATTTGTTTTTTTAATATATCCTTCATACTTTATTTGTGTTTCCACTTGAAGCCTTATTTCTCTAGGTAATTCTTCCCGTTCTTCATCTAATTCCTTTAACATATTATAATCCAGTTCAGGTCTTTTTATTAAATCATATAAGCTAGATGTAGTTTTTAATGGAGTACTCCAACTTTATTTAAAAAAATCATTGGTTTTTTTTGTTTGGTGTTACTTTAAAGGATTTTAATCTATTTAACTCTTCTTCTATCATTTTCTTTTTCTTAATAGTTTTTCTATATCTTTCTTCTGTTACAAGACCTATATCATATCCTTTTTGAGTCAATCTAAGATCTGCATTGTCCTGTCTTAAAGTTAATCTGTACTCAGCTCTAGAAGTCATCATCCTATAGGGTTCATTAGTACCTTTTGTTACTAAATCATCAATTAAAACCCCCAATATAGGCTTCGGATCGATCCAATATAAAAGGCTCTTTACCTTTAATATTTAACACAGCATTTATACCTGCGATTAAGCCTTGAGCTGCTGCTTCTTCATATCCTGATGACCCATTGATTTGACCTGCAAAAAAATAAATTTTTAATTTCTTTATGCTCCAATGTTCTCTTTAAAATCGTCGGATCTATACAATCATATTCAATTCCATAAGCAGGCCTCATAAATTGAACATTTTCTAAACCTATAATAGTTTTATACATTTCTAATTGAACCTCTACAGGTAAAGTTGAACTTGCTCCTTGAACATACATCTCCCTTGTATCTAGCCCTTCTGGTTCTATAAATATCTGATGTTTATCCTTATCTGAAAATCTAACCACCTTATCTTCAATAGATGGACAGTATCTAGGACCTATACCCTCTATTACACCTGAATACATAGGAGAACGATACAAGTTTTTTCTTATTATCTCATGGGTTGTTGGGGGGGTAGTATAAGTTAGATAGCAAGGTACTTGTTCTATATCAAAAATTTTATCCATGTTTAAAAAGAAAATGGTACTATTTCATCGTCTCCTGGTTGTATTTCCATCTTAGAATAGTCTATACTATCTCCATGAACTCTAGCAGGAGTTCCAGTTTTAAATCTCCTTAACTCTATACCTAGTTTTTTTCAATGAATCAGAAAGATAGTTAGAAGGTGAAAGTCCCCCCCAGGACCACTGGAATAGCTAACTTCTCCCATAAATATAACACCTTTTAAATATGTTCCCGTAGCCAAAATAACAGCATCAGCATAATAAACTGCTCCAGTCCTAGTAACTATACCCTTTACTCTATTTTCTTCAACTAATATATCTACGACTTCCCCCCCTTGTTGCAAAGTTAAATTTGGTTCTTTTTCCAATACTTTTTTTCATCTCTATATGATATTTTCTCTTGTCTGCCTGAACCCTTAAAGAATGGACAGCAGGGCCTTTAGAAGTATTTAACATTCTACTCTGTATAAAAGATTTATCGATATTTAACGCCATCTCTCCTCCTAGAGCATCTATTTCCCTAACCAAATGGCCTTTACCTGTTCCACCTATATTGGGATTACATGGCATATCTGCTATAGAATCTAAGCTTATAGTTAATATCAAAGTCTTCATGCCCATTCTACTACTAGCTAAAGCAGCTTCGCAACCTGCATGACCAGCTCCAACTACTATGATATCATAATCTCCTCCATGAAATCTCTTTAAATCCAACATAATTCTACACCCCCCCAATCATAAAACTATTTACCTATACAAAATTCAGAGAATATTTTATCCAATACATCTTCACCTACAGTATCGCCAGAAATCTCTCCTAAATTATCCCAACAATTCTTAATATCCACTTCTATACAATCTAAAGGCATATTTATTTTAATTCCTTTTAACCCATCTTCTATATTCTTCTTAGCCTTAACAAGTTGATCTTTATGCCTCATATTGGACACTATAATCTGATTACTTGTATCTACTTCACCAGTATAAAACATATTTTTTTATAGTATCTATTAACTCATCTATACCTACCCCCCCAGTAGCTATAGATGTAGTGATAATTTTTTTATCAGGTAATAAACATCTTATATGCTCCTCATCTAATTTAGCTGGTAAATCAGATTTGTTTAATAACACTATGCTTTTTTTTACCCCCCCTTACTATATCAATTATTTTTTTATCATCCTCAGATAATTCCTCCGAAACATCAAATAAGGCTATAATTAAATCAGCTTCCTCCACCATATCTTTAGCCCTATCTACTCCTATTTTTTTCAACTATATCTTCAGTATCCCTTATGCCTGCTGTATCCACAATTTTTAAAGGTATACCATCTATATTTACATATTCTTCTATAATATCCCTTGTAGTTCCTGGAATATCAGTAACTATAGCTCTATTCTCATTTAATATAGCATTTAAAAGAGAAGACTTTCCCACATTAGGTTTTCCTAATATTACAGTATTTAAACCATCCCTTAATATCCTTCCCCCCCTATCTACTGTGTTCAATAATTTATCAATTTTATCAAGGACTACTTTAGCATCCTTTTCCAAATCATCATAGGTTATATCTTCTATATCTTCCTCAGGAAAATCAATGGATACTTCAATATGAGCAATCATATTTAAAAGTATATCCCTTATGTTCTTTATCTCTTGAGATAACCTTCCTTCAAGTTGCCTTAAAGAAACATCAAAGGATTTATCCGTCTTTGCATTTATCATATCTATAACTGCTTCAGCTTGAGATAAATCTAATCTACCGTTTAAAAATGCCCTTTTAGTAAATTCACCTCTATCTGCCAATCTAGCTCCATTTTTTTAAAATCAATTCTAATATTCTCCTTACAGATATAATTCCCCCCCATGACAATATATTTCAACCATATCTTCTCTAGTATAAGTATAAGGTTCTTTCATATACACAATCAATACTTCATCAATTATTTCATCTTTTTCTGGATCTATAATATTACCATATATTAGCTTTCTATTTTCTCCATCTTTTAAACTCTTAATATTTTTTACCTTTAAATATTTTATCTCCAATATCTATAGAGTCTTTGCCACTCATCCTAACAATACCTATTCCTGATTCTCCAATAGCAGTAGAAATAGCTGCAATAGTATCAGTCATTTGTATCACCTCATTCTTTATTAGATAAGAGAAACCCAGTTTAGAACTGGGTTTTAAAATAAACTATTTTGCTTGAATTACTACTCTTCTATAAGGGTCCTCACCTTCACTATGAGTATCTATCCCTTCTACATGTTGTAATGCTGAATGAATAATTCTTCTCTCATAAGGGTTCATAGGTTCTAATCTTACTGGTCTATTACTATACTTGGCTTTTGTGCCATCTTATTAGCTAATCTAATAAGTGTATCTTCCCTTCGTTTCCTATACCCTTCTGCATCTACTATTACTTTAATATAGTGGTCCCGATTTTTATTTACTGCTAGACTTAATAAATATTGTATAGCATCTAATGTATTACCCCTCTTGCCTATTACTATACCCATATCCGAAGAATTAATATTCACTATATCCACATACAAACACGAACCTTCTTTCTCGACTACACAACTCCCATTTACATTCATACCTAAAAGTATCCTATTCAAAAAAATTTTCTACTATTTCCACAGGATCATTAGTTACAGTTACTTTAACAGCAGCATCTCTAGTACCTATTAAGCCAAACAGTCCCTTACTAGGTTCTTCCAACACCTCTACATGAACATCCTCCTCATTAACACCCAATTCCTTTAATGCCATATCTACCGCTTCTTCAACAGTTTTTGAAATCTTTACAACAGACCTCATACTATCCTCTTTCCTCCTTAATCTTACCCAAAGACCTATTCGTAATTAACTGCTGTACTATTTGAAATATATTTCCTACAACCCAATAAAGAGCTAAACCTGCTGGAAAAGATTTAGCAGCCCAAAATATCATAAGTGGTAAAAATATATTCATGATTTTTTGACTAGCTGCAGCTTGAGGATCTACCTGGACATTAGCCGTCATTAACATACTCTGTATATAAGTAGTAATAGCAGCTAATAAAGGTAATCCCCCCACATATAGGGATCTGGCTGTTCTAAATTGGTAATCCATAAAAAGTTTTTGCTTATAGTTTCATATATTTTAGGATCTTTAAATACATAAGTAACAGGATCTCTTAATACATTAAAAAAAAGCTATTATAATTGGAAATTGAATTAATATAATCAAACATCCTGACATTGGATTATAATTATATTCTTTATATAATTCCATCATCTTTGTTTGTTGGGTCTGTGGGTCATTTTTATATTTATTTTGAATTTCTTTCATTTTAGGTTGAATTTCATTCATCTTCTCAGTGGATTTACTCTGATGTAAAGAAATAGGTAAAAGAATAAGTTTGAATATTATAGTGGTTATTATTATTGCTATTGCATAAAAAGAAAAATTTTTTTGGTTCAACACCAATACTAGAAACTAAATCAAAAATTAATTTTAACAATCCTCCAAATAAATTTCCAAGAAAGGCTCTCATCTATTAACCTCCAATCATTTTAGCGGATCATATCCTCCTTCATTAAAGGGGGTGGCATCTCAATATCCTATTAATACTTAAATAAGTTCCTTTTAAAAAAAACCATACTTAGTGTAAGCCTCTATAGAGTATTGGGAACACGTTGGATAAAATCTGCAATTTCTTCCAATAAGTATATACTTTGAAATAAATTTTTGATAAAATTTTATTAATAAAATAGCTATTTTAGCCATTATATTTCACCTGAATTCTTCATTAAATGAGCAATACTTAATATATGTAGCATTGCACTTTCTAATTCCTTATATTCAATATCAACAACGTTTTTCTTAGGTATAAATATTATATCATATCCATCCTCAATGTTGAGAAAATTTAATCTACAAATTTCCCTCATACGTCTTTTTACTTTATTTCTTACAACACTATTTCCAATCTTTTTACTTACAGAAAATCCAATTCTAGAATAATCAAGTTCATTTTCCATCACATACAACACTATATTTCTATTCCAATAGTTTTTCCCATTACGATAGACTTTTTTTAAAATCTTCATTACTTCTCAACCTATGCTCTTTTTCATCATAATACTCCTCGATACTCAGCTTAAAAGATTTAATCAATTTGTTTTAATAAAAAGGCCACCTTTTTTTTGCGGCCTTAAGCTGATAATCTATTTCTACCCTTTTTTCTCCTATTTTTGATTATCCTTCTTCCAGACTTAGTTTTCATCCTCTTTCTAAACCCATGTTCTTTACTTCTTTGCCTTTTTTTTGGTTGATAAGTTCTTTTCACTTTAGCCACCCCCCCTTCAAATCTACTATATCTATAACAATAGATTAAACTATCATTAAATGAAACATAAATACTACTATAGATTATATTTATACTCTTCTAATATGTCAAGAAATTAAACTACCAATATCCACAAATATAATTATCAACAAATTATTGATGTTGTGGATAATTATGTTGATATAATATATTTTTTTTGATATTATTAAATATACATGTGGATAGTTTTTTTCTTCTCAAAGGGTCTTTACTTATGCACATATTGTGGATAGTTTGTGTATAAGTAGAAAATTTTTATTTTTATAAAAATCTCTATACTTGTTAATTAGTGACTTTATTATCCACAATAATATTATACACAAACTTGTGGATATTTTTAATTCTTCAACAAAAATATCAAATATACACAATATGAATATAGCTTATCCACAATTATTATACCATTTTTTTTCTCTTAAATATTAGCTATTATTTTTACTTTTTCTGTGGATAAACTTGTTGATATTTTAGTTGATTAGTTATAAAAATTCTTTTTATGGATATAATTTACAATACAAATAGGAGGATATTTTAAAATGGATTCAAATTTAGATAACATCTGGAAAGAAGTACTCAATATAATAAAAGTAGAATTAACGGAAGTAAGTTTTAATACTTGGCTTAAAACAATTAAACCTATTGGTATTGCAGAAAATAGGGTTATTCTTGCTGCTCCAAATGAATTTACCAAAGGAATCTTAGAAGGTCGTTACTTAAACTTGATAAAAAAAACGCTATTGCTCAAGTTACTGATAAAGAATACACAATCCAATTTATAATACCAGGAGATGAAATAGATGGAAATATTGGACAATCTATAATCAATGAAAATATAGAAGAAAACAAAAGATCTCAATTAAATCCAAAATATACTTTTGATACTTTTGTAATTGGCAATAGTAATAGATTTGCCCATGCAGCATCATTAGCTGTAGCAGAAGCACCAGCACAAGCTTATAATCCACTATTTATATATGGAGGAGTAGGTTTAGGTAAAACCCATTTAATGCATGCCATTGGACATTATATATTAAGCCAAACTCCAAAAACAAAAGTAGTATATGTATCCTCTGAAAAATTTACAAATGAACTAATAAACTCCATTAGGGATGATAGAAATAATGAATTTAGAAACAAATATAGAAACGTCGATGTATTATTAGTAGACGATATACAATTTATAGCAGGCAAAGAAAGTACCCAAGAAGAATTTTTCCACACCTTTAACGCATTACATGATGCAAATAAACAAATAATTATTTCAAGTGACAGACCTCCAAAGGAGATACCCACATTAGAAGATAGGTTAAGATCTAGGTTTGAATGGGGGGGTTTAATTGCTGATATTCAACCACCAGATTTAGAGACTAGAATAGCTATACTTAAGAAAAAAAAGCAAAAGTTGAAAACATAAATGTACCAAATGATGTAATGTTATATATTGCAAGTAAAATCCAATCTAATATTAGAGAACTAGAAGGGGGGGCATTAATTAGAATAGTAGCTTATTCGTCCTTAACCAATAAGGAAGTTACAGTAGAACTAGCAGAAGAAGCATTAAAAGATATTATATCCAATAATAAACCTAGAGAAATAACTGTAGATCTTATAAAAGATGTAGTAGCTAAGGAATATAATATTAAAATTGAAGATTTTAATTCAAAAAAAAGAACAAGGGCAATTGCTTACCCAAGACAAATAGCTATGTATTTAACTAGAGAATTAACAGATCTATCTTAACCAAAATAGGAGATGAATTTGGAGGAAGGGATCATACTACTGTAATACATGCTTATGATAAAATAGAAGGAGATATAAAAGAATCTGAGGAATTTAAAAACAAAATCCATTATCTAACAAAAGAGATAAAAGGTGAATAGTCAACAAAAAAATGTTAATAAATATGTTAACTAATTGTGGATAATTGTTTAAAATATTTGAGCCTTTTATAATGTTGATAACTCTATTTATTATAATTTAGTTATCAACATTATATTAAATCCTGTAAACACCATAGAGATCAATAAAAACATACTTATACACATACTAACAGCTCCTACTACTATTACTACTATAGTATTATATCCATTTGTATCTATAAGAACCCAAAACAAAAGGAGGTTATTATCAATTGAGAATACAGATAGATCAAAAAAAAGTTTATCTAGTCATGTAAATATAGTTCAAAAAGGTATATCATCTAGAACTACTCTACAAATACTCGACGGCATATTGATTGAAACAGTTGATGATAAACTAAAATTAACATCAACAGATTTAGAGATTGGAATAGAAACTTATTTAGATTGTAATATACTAGAAAAAGGTTCTATAGTAGCAAACTCTAAAATATTTGGAGATATAGTAAAAAAAACTACCTAATTCTACCGTAGATATTGAAGTTAAAGATAATAATATAAATATAAAATGTGAAAATTCTGAATTCAATATACTAGGAAACAATCCTTTAGAGTATCCAGAATTACCAACTATAATAAATAAAAACTCATTTAAAATCCCTAGTGATTTGTTTAAATTAGCTATTAAACAAACGGTATTTGCTACAACTCAAGACGAAACAAGACCTATACTCAAAGGTGTATTATTGGAGATAAAGAAGGGTATCGGTTCCTTTGTAGCATTAGATGGATATAGATTAGCTTTAAAGAGTATTCCATTAAATATAGATGAAGAAATAAATATTGTAATACCAGCAAGGGTATTAAATGAGTTAAACAAGATACTTGATGATAATGATGATGAATTAACTATAAGTATTGCTCCAGGTCATATAATATTTAATATGGGAGAGACTAGAGTTTTTTTCTAGATTATTGGAAGGACAATTTTTAAATTATAATGATATAATAAGAGAAGATCATAAAACAAGGGTAATTGTAAATAGGAAAGATTTTCAAGATAGTTTGGAGAGAGCTTCTTTGTTAGCAAATGAACAGAAAGCAAATTTGATTAAATTAAATATATTACAGGATAAGATAATCATTAAATCCAATTCAGAGATAGGTGATGTTAATGAAGAAATTATATCAAAACATGAAGGAGATATGCTAAATATAGCTTTTAACTCAAAATATATTTTAGAGGGAATAAAAGTTATAGATTCAGAAGAGATTGAACTTCATTTTATGGGGAGTTTAAACCCTTGTATTATAAAATCTATAGATGATGATAATTATACTTATTTAGTTTTACCAGTACGATTGGCTCAAGATGACTATTAAAGGAGTAGATTATAATCATGAAAGAGATAGAAATAAATACGGATATTATTAAGTTAGATCAGCTGTTAAAATTTGCCGGTATTACTCAAACAGGAGGAGAGAGCAAAATACTAATAAACAAAGGAAAAGTAATGGTAAATGGAGAAATAATAAAACAAAGAGGAAAAAAAGATTAAAAAAAGGCGATATTATTGAAATAAAAGACATGGACAAGTTTATTGTGATATAATGATATAGGCTGTATAGTTTATAAATACATTCTTCCCAAACCAGAAAGGTTTGGGAAGTCTACTTAATAGAAATCTGTAGTTACATAGACAATTTATGAAATTGTTAAAATTTGAGAGGTGCTATAATTGAACATAGAAACTATTAGGCTAATAAATTTTAGGAACTATGAAAGCCTAAATGTAGATTTAAATAAAAACATGAATATTTTTATAGGCAAAAATGCTCAGGGAAAACTAACTTATTAGAGTCTATATATATGTGTGCTACTGGCAGATCTTTTAGAACAAATAGGGATAAAGAGATAATAAATCTAAAAAAATCAAGCCTACATAGGTGCTAATGTAAAGATTGGTAGTATTCAAAAATTTATTGAAATAAAAATGGAAAGAAATAAACAAAAGAGAATTAGAGTAAATAAAGTAGAATTAAATAACTTTAGGGAACTAAATAGTGGTTTAAACGTAGTAGTGTTTTCTCCAGACGATTTAAAACTTATTAAAGATGGACCTATAGAGAGGCGAAGTTTTTTTAGATACGAGCATCTCCCAATTAAAACCTATATATAAACACAATATTAATAGATATAATAAAGTACTGTATCAAAGAAATAATCTATTAAAATCTAAAAAAAATCTAAAAATGAAATATTAAATTTATTAGAAATATTTGATATGCAACTAGCAAGAATTGGAACAGAAATAATTCTTTATAGAAAACATTTTATAGAGGAATTATCTAAATTGGCAGAGGAAATTCATAATAAGCTAACACAAGATAAAGAAACTTTAAGTTTAGAATATATATCAAATATAGATTATAAAAATAAGAACAAAATAGAATTAGAAAAAAAATTTTTTTAATTCAATTGAAATCCACAGTTAATAAGGATTTGATTACTGGTACTACAGAAATAGGCCCCCATAGAGATGATATGGTTATAAAAATAAATAATATAGATGCTAGATCCTTTGCATCTCAAGGTCAACAGAGGACTGTAGTGTTGTCTATAAAATTATCGGAAGTGGAGATTATAAAAACAGATAGAGGAATGTATCCTGTTTTGCTATTAGATGATGTTTTTTTCAGAATTAGATGAAGAGAGAAGAAAATACTTAACTATGTCTTTTAATCAGACTCAAACTATTATAACATCAACGGATACTTTAACATTAAATGAAATAAGCTCAATAGATAAATCTGTGTTTTATATAAAAGATGGCAAAGTATTAAAATAGGGAGTAGATATAATGTTTTTGCATATAGGAGATAATATTAGTATACCAAAAAAATGAGATAATAGCCATACTAGATAGAGATACTGTAGAAAAATCAATGGATACAAAGGCATTTATAGATAAGTTAATAGAAAAAAGGATGTTTAATAAATCCCCATAATAAAAAAAATAAACAGTTATATAATAACTTGTGTTAAAAATATAGATAGAAGAAATAGAAAAAAAAGTTCTTAAAATATGAATTATATACTTCCAGTATTTCTTCAAAATCCTTATCAGAGAGAAAAAAACAAAATAATAAAAAAAAGATTGGAGGTCAAATAGATGGCTAAAGAAAACAATGGAAGAAAATATACAGCTGAAGAAATTCAAGTATTAACAGGACTAGAACCAGTAAGAAAGAGGCCGGGAATGTATATTGGTAGTACAGGACCGAGAGGATTACATCATCTAGTCTATGAGGTGGTAGACAATAGTATAGACGAAGCATTAGCTGGGGGGGTTTGTGATACTATAAAAGTTATTATAAATGAGGATAATTCAATAACAGTAGAAGATAATGGATCTGGTATACCTGTGGAGATTCATCCCCCAAACAGGTAAATCTACTGTAGAAACAGTATTAACTATACTTCATGCAGGAGGTAAATTTAATAATAGTGCATATAAAGTTTCCGGAGGATTACATGGTGTTGGTGTGTCCGTTGTAAATGCACTATCTGAATGGTTAATAGTAAAAGTTAAAAGAGATAATAAAGAATATATGCAAAGATTTGAAAAAGGTATTCCAGTAACAGATCTTAAGGTAATTGGGGGGGAAACAAATACTACTGGAACTACTATAGAATTTCGACCAGATAAGGAAATATTTGATGAAGTAAATTTTAACTTTGAAACATTGGAATTTAGACTTAGAGAAATGGCCTTTCTAAATAAAGGCATAAAAATAACTTTAGAAGATAAAAGGGAAAATAAGAAAAAGAGTTCCATTATGAAGGTGGTATAAAATCTTTTGTAGAATATATAAACAAGAATAAAACACCTATACAAAAAGATATAATGTATTTTGAATCGGAAAAGATAATACAGTAGTAGAACTAGCTATGCAGTATACTGATGGTTACTCAGAAAATATATATACCTTCGCTAATAATATTAACACCCAAGAGGAGGAACTCATCTCAGTGGGCTTAAAACAGCTATAACGAGAGCTATTAATGATTATGGAAGAAAGTATGGATATATAAAGGAAAATGAAGATAATCTTCAAGGGGATGACGTAAGGGAAGGCCTAACAGCTGTATTGTCTGTAAAATTGATGGAACCTCAATTTGAAGGTCAAACTAAAACAAAGTTAGGAAATAGTGAAATACGTGGGATAGTAGAAACTTTAACTTACGATTTTTTTAACAAATTATTTGGAAGAAAACCCAAAAGATGGAAAAATAATATTAGAAAAAGCTATAAGTGCATCAAGAGCAAGGGAAGCAGCAAGAAAAGCTAGAGAAATTTCAAGAAAAAGAAGCATATTAGATAATACAACTTTACCTGGAAAATTAGCAGATTGTCAAGAAAATGATCTAGAATTAACAGAGATATTTATAGTGGAAGGGGATTCAGCGGGAGGCAGTGCTAAACAAGGTAGGGATAAAAGATATCAAGCAATATTACCATTAAAAGGAAAGATAATGAATGTTGAAAAGCCAGATTAGATAAAGTTCTTGGATATGATGAAATAAGAGCTATGATAACGGCTTTTGGAACTGGTATTGGTAGTGAATTTGATATAAGTAAATTAAGATATGGAAAGATAATAATAATGACAGACGCAGATGTTGATGGAGCTCATATTAGAACACTATTATTAACATTCTTTTATAGGTACATGAGGGAATTACTAGAAAAAGGCCATGTATATATTGCACAACC
>JMBX01000061.1_pt1 | contig 26427 bp, 42 predicted proteins | sample 616521 | NCBI WGS metagenome assembly JMBX01 (sample SAMN02727906, study PRJNA239997) | anaerobic digester metagenome | biome: anaerobic digester; isolation source: mesophilic anaerobic digester inoculated with municipal waste water sludge... | place: Germany: Bielefeld University, CeBiTec ...
GAATCAAGTCAAAACCACGCTGACCTTGCCCATCCAACTCATTCAGGGTGCCATCCAGCCCGAAGAAGCGCGCATCGTTGGTATCAAAGGCATTTATGACATGTTCGCCTATGCCGAAGAAGCCGACCAAATCATTGACAACGACCTGCCCATCATGCGCCTTTCACTGCTTTCCATTGTCAGCATCGCCGTAGGCATCACCAACCTGCTGCCCATCCCCCCCGCACTGGATGGCGGGCAAATACTCTTCCTGCTCATTGAAACCATCACACGTAAGAAAATGCCGGAACGTGTTGCCAACGCCATCAACACGGTTTTCTTCTTTCTTTTAATCGCTTTGATGATTTTCATCACCTTCAGGGATTTTATCAATCCTATCCAGCTGCACTAAGGAGAGATTATGGCAACAATTATGCCCATCGAAAAACTGATTAGCAAATTGCGCGAAGACAAAATCCCATTTTCAAACAAATTTCTGCATCACTTTTCGGATCTTGATTCACCCAGTTTGAATAAATTGCGCGAAGTCTGGTTTTCTTTCCCCCCCGTTGAACGCCGTCGGGCATTGATTATCGGCATGGCGGAACTCGCCGAAGATGACCCTTTACAGCTTTTTGAATCCGCTGGCAAACTGGGGCTTGACGATACCGATGACGACGTGGTCGTGGCAGCCATTGACCTGCTCTTTGAAGCTGATGACAAACGTTTGATTAAACGCTATTTAACTTTCCTGAGAGATAATTCGCGCAAAGAAAACCTGCGCGCGGCTGCTGCCAACGCCCTGGTGCCTTACTTTTACAAATGCGCGCTCAACGAACTTGATGCCACCATCCAGGCCGAAATCGAAAACGCTTTGATATTTGCCTACGAACATGACCGCTCCGACTTGGTCCGTCGGCGTGTCCTGGAAACACTGGGTTACAGTGAAAAACCCGTGCTTAAAGAGATGATTTTGCGCGCTTTGGCAATGGAACAGGTTTACTGGACCGAAAGCGCCCTGCTTGCCATCGGTCGCACCATGAACCACGAATGGGATTCAACCGTGCTGGAATATTTCAGTGACGAAAACCCCATTATTCTCGCTCAAGCCGTGCATGCCGCGGGTCTGCTGGGCATCTACAGCGCCCGCCGTCCTTTGTTCAGGATGCTCAACCTTGACACCGATTATGACGTGCGCCAGGAAGTCATTTGGGCGCTATCCCAAATCGGCGGCGATGAAGTCATCGAACGCCTTGAGCATTTCGCCAACATTACTGATGACGAAGACGAAATCGAACTCATTGAAGATTCGATTGAATATCTTGAGCTTTTCGGCACCGACGACCCCCCCGAACTTGCTGCTTTGCTTAACGAATCGCACTTTGGGTCTGACGACGACGACAATGACTTTGACAGCGATGACGATGATGACTTCTTCAAAATCCCCCCCATGGATATGGAAGAATGGGAACGCTACGTAAACGATGATGATTTTGACGATGAAGAAGATGAATTTTCCGCTGAATTTGATGATGACGAGGACGACGAAGATATTTATTAATATCTAAGCACTTAGAAAACAAACAGCCTGGCTAATGTGACTGTCAGGCTGTTTTTGTTTATTTGCCAGGAAAAAAACTCAATCCTATCCTGGTATACAAAAAAAACACTACTCATCCCTGTATCCCGTCACAGGGAAAAAAAAGAATGTTCGCGGAGGCGTCTTCGCCGACGCTATTAAACACTTTGGTTAAATTCTATTCTGCTCAGCGAGACGCCGGCAGGAGAATCTAAAAACAATTACAAAATCGATATTAACCAAACAAGGTTTTATTTATTTAGCGGAGAAAAAAACCATCAATCACTGTGTCGTGCCAAAAGCGTTTGCTTCTTCCACTCCGGCAAATCGCTTGATTCAACCAAAATCGCCCGCAGCTCGTAAACCTGATCGCGCAACATCGCCGCGCGTTCAAACTCCAAATCCGCCGCGGCAGCTTTCATCTGATTTTCCATCTCCGAGATTAACTTTTCCAACTCGCGCTGCTGCATCCTGGAAGCCAGCTGACGCGCGCTTTGGCTCTTATCTACTTTTCCTTCAGCGACCGAGTGCGTCAGGCGTTCTGTAATATCATACACCGCCTTGGAGATGCCAACCGGTGAGATGCCGTGTTCTTCGTTGTATTTTTCCTGAATAGCCCGTCGGCGGTTGGTCTCATCAATCGCGCGTTTCATCGAATCGGTCATCTGGTCCGCGTAAAGAATGACCTTACCGTTGATATGCCGCGCGGCACGTCCAAAGTCTGAACCAGGGCGGTCGTTGACCGCAAAAAGCCTTCTTTATCCGCGTCCAAATCGCCATCAGCGAAACTTCCGGCAAGTCAAGCCCCCCTCGCGCAAAAGGTTGATACCCACCACAACATCGTAATTGCCCATGCGCAAATCGCGCAAGATGCTCACGCGCTCAAAGGTCTCCACTTCGGAGTGTAAATACTGCACCTTAAAGCCCGAATCCTTGAGATAGGCCGACATATCCTCAGCCATACGCTTTGTCAGCGTGGTCACCAGGGCGCGCTCGCCTTTTCAATCAGCTTGCGCAGTTCCGCAATCAGGTCATCTACCTGACCACGGCTCGGACGCACACTAATTTGCGGGTCCAGCAAACCAGTCGGGCGAATAATTTGTTCAACCACCTGGTTTTTCTTTTCCATCTCATATGGTCCGGGGGGGTGGCACTGGTATAAAGCGTGATACCCATCATTTCTCAAATTCCGGGAACTTTAAGGGACGGTTGTCCAGCGCGGAAGGTAAACGAAAACCATATTCCACCAAAACTTCCTTGCGCGAACGGTCGCCGTTGTACATCCCGCGAATTTGGGGCATCATCATATGCGACTCGTCCAAAACCAAGAGATACTCCGACGGCAAAAAGTCCAGCAGTGTCCAGGGCGCGGTGCCCGGCGCGCGCTGGTCAAAATGGCGCGAGTAGTTCTCAATCCCCCCCGAACAATATCCCACTTCACGTAACATCTCCAGATCATAGCGGGTGCGTTGCTCCAGGCGGTAAGCTTCCAGGTCCATACCCTTATCCCTGAAGTATTTCAAACGTTCTTCAAGCTCATCTTCGATATCCTGCAAAGATTTTCCATGCGCTTTTCTTCGGTCACATAGTGTTTGGCGGGATAAATATCAATCGCGTCAACGCGCTCAATCAGTTCGCCAGTCACCGCGTGCAGACGCGAGATAGCTTCAATTTCATCACCAAAAAAAATTAATGCGAATAATCTCTTTTTCAGAATAAGCCGGCAATATTTCCAGCGTGTCGCCGCGCACTCTGAAAATACCGGGTTTGATGTCAAACTCATTGCGTTCATACTGAATATCCACCAACTGGCGCAATAACTTGTTTCGGCGGTACAGGCTGTCTTTTTCCACATGCAAGACGCTCGCCTTATACAGTTCCGGGTCGCCCAAACCATAAATCGCCGAAACCGATGCCACGATAATCACATCCTGCCGCGACATCAACGCCGTGGTGGCAGCCAGGCGCAGGCGGTCGATTTCTTCGTTAATCTGCGTTTCTTTCTCGATATACAGGTCTCGGCGCGGGATATAAGCTTCAGGCTGGTAATAATCGTAGTACGAAACGAAATACTCCACCGCGTTGTTCGGGAAGAAGTCCTTATACTCCGCGTAAAGCTGCGCTGCCAGGGTTTTGTTATGCGTCATCACCAGGGTTGGCAGTTGTAACTGCTGGATAACGTTCGCCACGGTAAAAGTCTTGCCCGTGCCTGTCGCGCCGAGTAAACCTGATGGCGATAGCCTGACGCACACCTTTTACCAAGTCCGCGATGGCCTGGGGTTGGTCGCCGGTGGGTTTGTATGGAGCCTGAAGGTCAAATTGCATGGTTCAATTATAGTCCATGCCCTACCGGCTATCCTAATTTGCATCATGTCCTGATATGAACAAAATGTAAAGATAAAAGAAATTGATGTGAATAAAACAAAGGTTTTAGAGTATGATTAGAACCAAGTTGAAAAAAAATGGAGAAATAATGAGCGAAGATAAAAAAAGTACGTGTGGCGATTATCGGCGCGGGGAACTGCGCCTCATCACTAGTGCAAGGCCTTTATTACTATCAAAATGCCAAAGACGATGAACAAGTGCCCGGCTTGATGCACGTCAATTTGGGTGGCTATCACATCAGCGACATTGAAATCGTTGCCGCTTTTGACGTTGTTGAAGGCAAGGTCGGCAAAGACCTTAGCGAAGCGCTGTTTGCTTACCCCAACAACACCTACAAATTTTGCGATATCCCTTTCATGAACGTGCCCGTGCATCGGGGGGTATGACCCACGATGGACTTGGCAAATACCTAAGCCAAATCGTCCATAAAGCCCCCCCGGCCCAACCGACGACGTGGTTGGCATTCTCAAAGAAACCCAGGCGGATATGCTCATCAACTACCTGCCCGTCGGTTCCGAAATGGCGACTAAATGGTACATGGAACAAGCCCTGCGCGCCGGCGTGGGCGTTATCAACTGCGTGCCGGTTTTCATTGCCAGTTCGCCCTACTGGTCAGTGCGCTTTCGCGAAGCTGGCTTACCCATTATCGGCGACGACATCAAAAGCCAGGTTGGCGCCACCATTACCCACCGTGTTCTAACCAGTCTTTTTGTTGACCGCGGTGTGCGCCTTGACCACACCTACCAACTCAATTTTGGGGGCAATACCGACTTTATGAACATGCTCGAACGTGACCGCCTGGAAAGCAAGAAAATCAGCAAAACCGGTGCTGTTACCAGCATGCTGCCCTACAAACTCGATGAAGACGACATCCACGTAGGCCCATCCGATTACGTGCCCTGGCTTAAAGACCGCAAGTACTGTTACATCGCCATGGAAGGTACCACCTTTGGCAACGTGCCCCCTCAAGGCTGAAGTTAAACTCGAAGTCTGGGACGCGCCCAACTCTGCCGGCGTGGTTATCGACGCCATCCGCTGCCTGAAACTCGCCAAAGACCGTGGCATCGGAGGTCCTATCCTTGCGCCCAGCAGCTTTTTCATGAAAACCCCACCTGAACAATACAAAGACGAACTCGCCCGCGAGCTCACCGAAGCTTTCATCCGTAGCGAGTAGAAAATTAGCGTTAAATAACCGAAATAAATGTCAAAGGTCCGTTATAGCGGACCTTTTTGATTTTCAACAGTTGGCAGAAATGGCAATTAACATCCCTATACTAAAGGATTACTTACACCTGCCAGACATACGCAGTAATGATTGAAGTTATAAACTCTTTACAATCAAATCAACTTAAATATATACATCAAGGGTAAAATTGATGCATCTCACAAAAAAAGGAGCGCATTATGGATTCATCCATCATCACCCCCTCAAGACCCTGTTCAGCCATCTTTAACACCTGAACAAGAAAAGAAGAAAAAGAAAGCCATCTGGGCCTGGACCATGTACGACTGGGGGGGCAACTCAGCTTTTGCTACCACCATCATGGCTGCCATTCTTCCCGTTTATTTCGCTCAATATATTATGCTTGGCGAATCCGCTGTACCCATTTGGGGGTTGGGCGGTCGCCATCGGTAGTTTAATTGCCGCGGTTTCCAGCCCGGTGTTGGGTGCCATCGCCGACTTTAGAGGCTCAAAGAAGACCTTCATGGCCTTTTTCGTCGCCTTGGGTGTACTTAGCACTGCCGCAATGTTCTTCCTAACCGGCCCCCCCAACATCAAACTTTGACCATCGTGCTCTACATTTTAGGCACAGTTGGTTTCGCCGGCTCACTTGTCTTCTACGACGCACTCCTGCCCCCCCACATCGCTGACGAAGACGAACTCGACGCCGTCTCCAGCAAGGGCTACGCTATGGGTTACATCGGCGGTGGATTGTTGCTTGCCATCAATGTGGCAATGATTTTCCTTGGCCCCCCCAAGCTGATGCCAAACACCCCCCCGCGGATGAAGTAACCCAACTGATGATGCGCCTGAGCATGGCCAGTGTCGCTATTTGGTGGGCTGTTTTCTCAATTCCGGTTTTCAAATATGTCAAGGAACCCCCCCTGCCAAAGCCTACGAACACGAAATCGGCGAAGACGTAATCAAGGTCGGATTTGGACGCTTTTTCTCTGCTTTTGGAAACATCCGCAAGTTCAAAGACCTGGCTTGGTTCATGCTGACCTTCTTCGTCTACTCCAACGGCATCGGCACCATTATCACCATGGCTACTATCATCGGCACCGCGCGTGGCTTTAGCGCTATCACGCTGATTGGTACCCTGTTGATGGTGCAATTCGTTGCCGCGCCATTCTCCATTCTCTTTGGCAAACTGGCCGAAAAACTGGGTCAAAACTCACGATTACCATCAGCCTGATTATTTACCTGCTTATCGCGACAATCGGCTATTTTATGAGTAAGGAATGGCATTTTACGCGCTCGGTTTCGCGGTTGCCATGGTACAAGGTGGCTCACAAGCCATCAGCCGTTCGTTGGTTGGCAAACTCATGCCAGCCAGTAAAAGTGCTGAATTTTACGGATTCTTTAGTGTCTTTGAGAAATTCAACACTGTGGTTGGCCCTGCTCTGCTGGCAGTGATTACCAAACTCACTGGATCCGACCGCTATGGCATCATCTCCCTGGTCGTATTCTTCCTGGCTGGCATCATCATGTTGCAATTCGTCAACATTGAACGTGGCGTAAAAGTCGCTGAAGCTGAAGACAAATTGTTAGTGCAACTTGATTAAGTTAGGACTATAATTAACAAAAATATTCGTGCCGGAGGCATGTAAAAAGTGAAAGCATTTCGCGTTGCAGTTCTTGCAAACATTAAGACAAACGCGCCCGTTTTTGAGGGCATGAGCGAAGATCAATGGGATGATCTCGACTCCGAATCAACCGTTGAATCCCTGTGTAACGCCATTCGTGAAGGTGGCCACGAAGCGCAATTTTTAGAAGCCGACGAAACCATCATCGACTCCATCCGCCACTACCAACCCGATATTTGTTTCAATATCGCTGAGAGTCACTTCGGAGATTCGCGGGAAGCTCAAATTCCTGCCATTCTCGAGAAATTGCGCATCCCTTACACAGGCTCAAAGGTTTTATCGCTCGCCCTCACTTTGGACAAGCCCATGACCAAACGCATTCTCGCCTGGCATGGACTGCCAACACCAGAATTTCAGGTTTTGAACGCGTTGATGAACCCCCCCTTGACGAAGGCTTAAGATTCCCGCTTTTTGTCAAACCCAGTCGCGAAGGTACCGGTATGGGCATCAGCGGTAAATCGGTGGTGCACGATGAACGCGAACTTCGTCAACAGCTTGAAATAAGTCTCAGCAGATACAAGCAGCCAGCTTTGGTTGAACGTTTCATCAAAGGTCGCGAAGTAACCGTTGGTTTGGTGGGTAACCTGATCGGCCCCCCCGTTGCCTGGCGCGTTCCGCGTAATGAAAACGCGCGTCGTATTCAAGCTGGCTTGAACTTTTTGCCACCCATGGAAGTCAACCTTGACCCCCCACAATGACCATTGAAGGGGGGGTTTACGGCAACTATCTTAAAACCGCCCTGGCAGACCAGCTGGAATACTTATGCCCCCCCGCGCCACTTACCGAGGACCAAATCGACGAACTCAACTGGCTTGCCGCCGCGGTCTTTCGTGTAACCGGTTGTTTGGACGTATCGCGCATTGATTTCCGCCTGGATATCGAGGATAATCTCAAACCCTACATCCTGGAAATCAAACCCCCCTTGCCTGGCCTAATGCCCAAGCTTTCCGACATCGTCATCGAAGCTGAAGCGGATGGCATCAGCCACACCGAGTTGGTCAATATGATTCTCAACGCCGCGCTCAAGCGCTATGGCATGATAGAATAAAGTATGAACATTACCGGACATTTCGCAACTCACGCAGATTTAGACAAACTTGTTCAAGGGCGGATTGACTTCAATGCCGCCCTTGGCACACCTGCACCAGCATCGCGCCTGGATGAAATCAGACGCGATATTCACGCGTTTTATCAAACGCGCTTGGGGGGGCAAGACATCCATTGCTATTTGGTCGAAGTCGATGGTGAAGTCGCCGCGATAGGCTTTTTGCAGGCGCATGTTGTCGCCTACCACCCTGGCTGCCCCCCCACACAACGTTTCGCGCGTATTACCAACATGCTGTGCTATGAGAAATATCGCCGGCGTGGTTTCGCGCGCCAGACGATGGAAGCCCTGATCGCCCTTGCCAAAGACATGGATTTTGACTACATCACCCTTGATGCATCCGTGATGGGTCGCCACCTTTACGAAAGCCTGGGCTTTGTTGACTATGTTCCCGTCGACCCGCCCATGCATCTGCGTCTGCGACCGAAAGATTAGCGCGTCATTCGTTTACTGGTACATGGCATAGATGCCATGCACTTTTTTTACATTAAAACACCAGGCAAAACACAAACCGCCTTGGTTGCCCAAAGCGGTTTGTTCTTTTAACTAGTTACGGTTACGGTTTATCGTCTGTTACGACTATCGCCACCCGAGCGGTCGCGACGGTCACCACCGGAGCGACCACCACTACTGCGGCGATCACCACCGGAGCGTCCACCTGATCGTGAGCCACCACGCGGGCGGGAGCCACCCGGCTTATCGCGTTCGCGGGCTTCTTCAACGGTCCAGCCTTCCAAAAGGGCCTGGCGCGAAAGACGAATCTTGCCGTCTGAGGCGATATCAATCACCATCACAGTCAGGTCATCGCCAACGTTCACCACATCTTCAACCTTGTCAACGCGTTCTGTGCTGAGCTGGCTGATATGCACCATGCCATCGACACCGGGCAAAATTTCAATGAATGCGCCAAATCGGTCACGCGCACACATTTACCGGTGTAAATGCGTCCAATCTCAGCTGTTTCGGTCATTGCCAAAATGCGTTCGCGCGCTTCGTAGAAACCTTCACCATCAACAGCAGCGATGTAAACGGTACCGTCATCATCGATGTCAATTTTCGTGTTGGTTTCTTCTTGCAAAGCACGAATATTTTTACCGGATGGCCCAATAATCGCGCCAATTTTATCAACAGGCACCTTAATGGTCTCAATACGTGGAACGTGGGATTTCAATTCAGGGCGTGGTTCAGCAATGACTTTATCCATTTGGTCCAGGATATACATACGGGCATCCCTGGCACGTCTCAAAGCTTCAGCCATGATTTCGGGCGTGATACCAGCAATTTTGATGTCCATTTGCAAAGCGGTAATGCCATCGCGCGTACCAGCCACCTTGAAATCCATATCACCAAGATGATCTTCGGTTCCAAGAATATCAGTGAGAATCACGTAACGCTCGCCTTCCATAATAAGACCCATCGCCACGCCGGAAACCGCCGCGCTAACGGGGGGGACACCACTGTCCATTAATGCCAGGCTTGACCCACAAACCGAAGCCATTGAACTCGAACCGTTGGATTCCAAGACTTCCGAAACCAGACGGATGGTGTAAGGAAAGTCCTTTTCGTTGGGCAAAACCGGTTCCAGCGCGCGTTCTGCAAGAGCGCCATGACCAATTTCACGCCGTGACTGTCCACCTACACGTTTGGTTTCGCCAGTAGCGTAAGGTGGGAAATTGTAATGATGCATATAGCGTTTGCTGTCCATACCGTTAAGGTTGTCCAACTCCTGCGCTTCTTTGGGTGTGCCCAAAGTGGCCAGGGTGAGCACCTGTGTTTCGCCACGGGTAAACAAACCCGAGCCATGCGCGCGGGGGGCGAAATATCCGTTTCAACGCTGATATCGCGCACTTCGTAGACCTTGCGGTTGTCAGGGCGTTTGCCTTCGAAAAGAATACGGTCACGCACAATCATGCGCTGGGCTTCGTCAAATGCCTTGCCATATCTGCTGAGTTCAGCAGGGTCAGGCTCTTCGCCCAAGGTTTCAAGCAGATATTCAGCTTTAATTTGGTCCATTCCTTCATAAAGGTTGGACTTAAGATAAGGTTGGTCTAAAAGCGCGGTAACGCGTGCTTTAACAGCAGATTTTACCTGGGCAATCAAGTCTGTATCGCTGGCTGCTAAACTCACTTCGCGCTTGGCTTTGCCAATTTCGCGTGCCATGCGTTCCTGAACGGCGATGACGTCCTGGATGCTCTCATGTGCCAGTTGCAAGGCTTCTGCCATGAGATCTTCAGAAATTTCATTTGAGCCAGCTTCGACCATCAAGATAGCTTCTTTACTGCCAGCCACACGCAAATCAAGTTCGGATATTTCCATTTCCTGCATGGTCGGGTTGGCAATCAGTTCACCATCCACATAAGCAATACGCACTGCGCCAACTGGTCCAGCCCAGGGCACATCTGAAATCATCAGTGCGGCGGAGGCGGCATTGATGGCAAGCATATCCAAAGGATTTTCGTTATCCGCGGAAAGCGACATCAAAATCACCTGCACCTCATTGCGCATTCCATCAGGGAAGAGCGGGCGCAAGGGACGGTCAGTTAAGCGCGCGACCAAAGTAGCTTCGGTGCTGGGGCGCCCTTCGCGGCGGAAGAACGAACCTGGAATTCTGCCTCCGGCATACATACGTTCTTCATAATCAACGGTTAGCGGGAAGAAATCCACGCCTTCACGCACATTGCCAAGTGTTGCGGCAGCAAACATCATGCTGTCGCCCTGGCGTACAACAATCGAACCACCCGCCTGGCGAGCCAAACGGCCGGTTTCGAAGCTAAGTTCTTTGCCACCAAGCGTGGCTGTATAGAGAATTGCTTCTGGTTTCATATTTTCCTTTCACTGTTAGCCAGTGCAGGAACTGAAATTTAAAGGTCAAACAATTTGCCCGCTAAATTTCAATACCCGACTGGCTTGATAATTTTTATTGATACCACAACAGAGCACGCACTGACATTACTCTCACTAACATTCTGTGTCAGGGCGTGCGCTGTAACGGGTATCATTTGACAACGATATTACTTTCTGCGGATCTTCAGCTCTTCTGTAATTGCCAGGAAAGCATCATAGTCCTTTTGGCGCAAATAAGCCAACAAACGGCGTCGGCGACCAACCAGCCTAAGCAAACCACGGCGTGAACTCTCGTCGTGCTTGTTTGCACGCAGGTGATCAGTAAGCGCGGAAATGCGCTTGGACAGGATTGCAATTTGCACCTGGGGGGGTGAACCAGTATCGCCAGGTTTGGTGGCGAACTTTTCGATAATATCAGTTTTTCTTCTTTTGTAATTGACATGACGTCTGCTCCTAAATATTTTTATGCAGGTCTCCTGGGTCGAAGCCGATGGGTAATTAATCATCAACCGCTCACCCGACCAGTCACAACTTGTTATTATACACGAAAAGCTCCTGCTTACGCAAGAGCTTTATAGAGTAAATTTGTGTTTTCAGAAATTGCAGGCTGTTATTCTTCTTTTGGCATTGCCTTTTTCAAACCAAAACGTTCAAGAAGCATCTGCCAGCCTTGTTTTATCTTAAATCCACCGAGCTTCAAGCTACCCACGATGCCATAAGGCACAAAGAGCACGAAAATAACGTACACAACGCCGGTAACCAGTGGCGCGCTGTCTTTCATGATGCCACGCAGTGCCAAATCAAGCAGCTTGATGACAAAAGCACCAACAATCGCCCCCCCGCTCTGGGTGGCAATACCGCCAATCAACACAATCAACAAGCCCGTAACCGTATAGCCAAGGTCGGCAATAGTCGGACTGACAATCGGTTGATAAAGGGTATGCAAAACACCAGCTATTGAAGCAGTAAACGAAGCAATCAGCATGACAACTACTTTGAAGATGGTTGTGTTATAGCCTAGCATCTTCGCGCGTGATTCATTCTCACGAATCGAAACACACACACGTCCCGTGGGCGAGTCAATAAAGCGCTTATAGAAGATGTACACGAGAACTAATATGAGCAAGGCGACAACATAAAACCTTAAGCGCTCAATCGTAGGGTCGATAAAAGCAGGTTTTGGAACACCTTGCAAGCCAACATCAGCGCCAGTCCACTTGATCATATCGGAAGACATAACAATGATATGGAATATGGATGCCATACCAAGCGTAACCATCGTAAAGGTAACACCCTTGACACGTGGCAGAACAATGCTAAACAAAAACGCCTGCACGATTGAAGTGCCAACGATAATCAACAGCACCTGCCACAGAGGCAAGCCGAATGATTTCAAGGCGATACCAGTTGTATAAGCCGCAACAGCAAAGAACATGGTATGTCCAAAACTCATCATACCGGTAACACCAAAAAGCAGGTCATAGCTCAAGGCGAAGATGGCAAGAATGAAGATTTCAATTCCGATGCCTTCTAAATGCTTTGAAAAGGTGCCCTGATTGTTCCAGACTGCCACCGGGTTTGAGCCTTCAAAGAGCCCAATGATGAAGGGAAGCACGAGCATCACCGCTAAGAAAATCAGAATGCCCTTATTTCGACTTAGGAATGATTTGTTTTTGTTCATAGCTTAGTCCTGCCTTCCCAAAAGTCCGTTCGGCAAAATGAGCAATACAATCACCATCAAGAGCATGGTGGATGCTGGGATAATTGCCGGAGTAGGTTTAAAGATAATGTCGGTAAATGGTATCGGGATACCAATTTGGCCGTATTTAATCATAAACTGTTGAATCAAGCCCACCATCAGCGAGCCAAGCGCCGCGCCAGGATAACTGGTAAGACCACCAATCGCCAAAGCAATCAGCGCGTTGAGCAAGAATTTCTCACCCATCGACACCGACAGCCCATAAGATGGGGGGGCGGAAAGCACGCCACCCAAAGCTGCCAGGCCTGCGCCTAAAGCAAAGACCAAGGTAAATACGCGTCTCACATTGATGCCCAGGGCTTCAACCATGTTACTGTCTTGCACACCAGCACGGATAATCATGCCAATGCGGGTTTTCTTGAGTAAGAGCCAGACCAAAACCAATATAATCACACCCACAATGGGCAGTACGATTTCATCATAAACCCGAACTCTGCCACCCAAAATCATAATAGTTGAACAATGATGGGTGAACACGTCTTTAACCGTTGTCGCTGGACAACCTGGCCCACTACCCCCCCTAAACATTTCCGGTTTGGGAATGACAAATTCTGGCATACCCCCCCAAATGGCTTTCACCAGTTGCATACCGATTGTGCCAAGTCCCAGGGTGAGCATCAGCTGGTAGACCGGCCGGCTGTAAAGAGGTTGAATCATGGTGGTTTCCATCAGCGCGCCCAGACCTATTCCACTTAGAACCGCAATGATTGCTGCAATAACAAACAACAAGTTGGTGTTCATATTCATCAGCCATTCCGTCAAGGGAGTATTAAAAGCCATGATTAGGGTGCCCAGGATGATTAAAATGCCAAAGACACGCCATTTTTTTCCAGTGTAAGCTGTGCTGTCGGTTTTCCTTATAGCGGATTAACGCCAGACCAAATGCCAAAACCGCGCTTATCAAAAAGCTGCCATATAGCGCGACCATCGCGGGAATGCCCTTCGTTTCTGCTGGGCTAACCGGCAAGCGAATGCCTTGGTCAGCCATATAGGAAAAAGAAATGGGGGGGCTCTGAGCGTAATTATCTAATTCCCACATCGCGATGGGATACCGCGGGAGAATTAAAACAGCCAGTACGATCGAAAGTACCACAAAGGCCCAGCCCAAAATCTTCTTTTTCCTGGCATCCAACGTAATTTTGTCTGCCAAGTAATCCCACAGAAAGCCAAGCGCGAAACCTGCCATCAAAAAGAGGATCAGCGGAGTGATATCAATAAAAGTATCGGGGGGGCGCACAAATACGGTCCAGCCAATATACGCGCCAATCATATATAGCGTGCCCTGTGCCAGGTTGAGCACATCCAGCAAACCAAAAATGAGCGAAAAACCAGCTGCGACCAGGAATGTTACTGAGCCAACCGAGAAACCACGCAAGGTAGTAATCAGCAAATCACGGGGGGGCTCCATCCCCCGACCAGCAAGTACTAAAAAGACGACAAAAGCAGCTATCAGAAGAATGCCAGTAATGTTTATTTTCTTTTCATCTGTTTCTCCTTTTAGGCGACGCCCAGATAGCGTTGTATTTTGGCATGGTCATTGATTAATTCTGCCATCACACCGCGCTCAACGCTTTTGCCTTCTTCTATAATGACGTAATAGTCTGCCAGTTTACTGGTCACCAAAAGTTTTGATCCACCAGGATTACTGTGCTTTGCTTCGCAAGTTGAGCGATAACTTCAATCAGTTGTTCAATGATGACCGGTGCGAGCCCTTCACTCGGCTCATCAATCAAAAGCAGTCGGTTTTCAGGCACCAACGCGCGAGCGATAGCCAACATCTGTTGTTGTCCACCCGAAAGCTCATTTCCACGAAGATTGATGAACTTTTTCAAATCTGGGAAAAGCTCAAATATCATCTCACGCTTCGCGTCAAAGTCGCCCTTTTTACGTTCAGCAATACGGAGATTTTCTAATACACTCAAATCTCTAAAAATAGCACGATGTTCGGGCACATAGCCGATATCGCGTTGGGCAACTTCATATGGGGGGGTTAGTCCTTGAATCTGTTGACCCTCAAAGAGGATTTGTCCCTCTCGGACATCGACCAGGTTCATGATAGATTTAAGCGTGGTCGTTTTTCCGGCTCCATTGCGTCCCAGAAGTGCCACAATGGACCTTTAGGGACATCAAAAGTGACATTCTCCAGAATATGGTAATGAGTGATGTAGCTTTGAATTCCCTGGACTTCCAGAATGATTTCACTATGCGACGTCAATTTCATAAAGCCCTCCCAGGTACGCGGTTTGCACTTCTTGGTTGTTGGCAATTTCTGCGGGCTTTCCTTCTGCCAGCACTTTGCCATGGTTCATCACGGTAATAACATCCGCATTTTCCATAACCACATTCATATTGTGCTCAACCAACAATACCGTTTTTGAACCTTCCGCCTGAACAGCACGAATGAGGTCAATCAACTCTGGGACTTCCTCACCCGCCATACCAGCGGTTGGTTCGTCAAGTAATAAAAGTTCAGGATCTGGCGCAAGGATCATGCCCAGTTCCAGTTTGCGTTGATCCCCCCCATGTGACAAGAAACGACCAGGAACCATCGCTTTCTCAAACAAACCAACTTGCTTGAGAACATCCCAACTGCGATCATCACAACCTTCAATCTTGCTTGGGTCACGCAAGATTTTGAAGTTATCGCCACGCATAGATTGCGCTGCCAGGCGCACATTTTCGAACGCGCTTAAGTTGGGGAAAATATTTGTAATCTGAAAAGAACGCCCAAGGCCCATATGAATCATGCGATGAACCGGCAGTTTTATCAGGTCTTGTCCTTTATAAACCACATTGCCACTGGTTGGCTTTAGCACACCACTAATCAGATTGAAAAGTGTTGTTTTTCCGGCGCCGTTAGGTCCAATAATCGCGTGCAATGTGTTACGCTCGATTTGGATACTCACATCATCCACAGCAGCCAGGCCACCAAAGTAGCGGGTTAAATTATGTGTCTCTAAAATGATATCTTTTTGGGTCATTGAGCCACCTCTGTATTAATGTAATATTTGGCGCCCTTATAAATAAGGCGCCAAAAACTAAGACGTAAGACTAGTTTCCGCCAAGTGAATCCCCCCCAGGGGATTTCACCACAGCGATCTTTCAAAGCCTCAGGCAACAAGCAAGGAGGCTCAGGTCGGGTGGTATCCACAAAGGTATAGAACATGGCATTAGGATCAGTAAGGTTTTCGAGTGTCAGAATATACATATCCTGAATAGCGACATGATCTTCGGGGGGGCGGATATAAATCAAGCCCTTGGGACCTTCAAACTCGATTCCTTCCATCGCAGCGACCAAGGTTTCGGGTTCAACATTACCGTTGGTTTTCTTGAGTGTTTCAACAATCATGATGGCAGCATTCATACCATCAGCATCGAAGAGATCAGGAACGGCTTCGTAGCGAGCTTTGAGCTGTTCGATCAGGAAATCATTGATGGGGTTCTGTGGTGCACTGTAGTGGTAAACGATACCAGCAGTGGTGCCGATCGCGTTGCTGTAGAAAACAGGCATCATCAGGTTATCAATGAAGGTGGTTCCAAGTTCTTTGGTATCGGTCACACCCTGATCAGCGGCGGCTTGCACAATAGAAATGAAACCAGCACCAGCCCAGGTGAGAATATAGGCTTCAGCCTCAGAAGCAGCGATTTGCTCCATATAGGGGGTGAAGTCAGTAGTGGTTACAGGCGCGTAGATGTCATCAGCGATAAAGTTACCACCCAGTTGACTACAGGCATCGCGGAAAGCAGCGGCTGAGCCATGTCCAAAAGCGTTATCAACAGCCAGTTGGATGAAATTGTCGTATTGCTGAGTGAGCGCGACACATTCGTTCATCGCGTCCTGGTAGTTGTTGCGGCTAACGCGGAAGGTATAGGGGGGGTTAAAGCTTACACCAGTGATGTCATTAGCAGCAGCGGGAGCAACAATCAACGGCACCTTGGCTGCATCAGCTAAACCTTGCAGAACAGCAGCCGCGCCGGAAGACACGGTACCCACCAGGAAGTCAACTTTTGAACGTCAATCAGTTCGTTGGCAACAGTGGTGGTCAGTTCGGGATTGCTGGCATCATCGCGCACGTAGACAATGATTTCGCAATCGTCGATTTTGAAAACATTTTCCTGGGCATCAGCGAAGACGAATTTTTCGCCTGCACTGCCGGGAGCGCCAGTGCATATTCCATACCGAGCATAAAGGAGCGAACCATCCAGTCACCATAGCTCTGCAACAAGCCGGTGATGTCGGAAATCAAGCCGATTTTGATCGGTTCTTCGCATACCAGACGCGCGGGCTCTTCTTCGACAGGTTCTTCAACAGCTTCCTCAACGGGTTCTTCAACCACAGGTTCTTCGACCACGGGTTCTTCGACCACAGGTTCTTCTGTGGGGGGGGAACTTCTGGTTTGGGTTGACAAGCACCCAAAACCATAGCTACTACGAGTAGCATGGAAACAATAAAGGTTAACGACTTTTTTCATTTTTTTTCTCCATTTAGTTTTTTTAATCGTTTTATTTTAATTTCTCCGGTCAATCTACCGGTTAATTAATATTTCCAGCTTGGCTATGCTTTAATACAAAGCCAATCAGCATTGTATTGAGTGGTGCAAATGAATCGATACATATTGCATGAGCACCACCTGGAATGATAATATATTCCGCATGGGGGGGAATGCCCTTGAGCATTCTCTCGGAATGTGATCTGCCTTTAATTAAGTCATCTTCACCAACGACAATCAATGTGGGGCTCTTAATTTCAGACAAACGCTCGGTCATGTTGAATGCTTCGAAAGATTTCATCAACTTTACAAAAGATTCAAAGTTAATATGACCATAAGTCTTCGGCATCAGTTCAATCACAGCCTGATTCTTCACGATCCAATCTTCCGAGAAATTAAGGAAAATAGATGTTGCAAATAAGAGTTCAGCATCTTTTCGTTCCGCTGCTATCAACCAGGGATGAGCCTGGGCACGCAAAAGAGGCGTCAACTCTGAAACACCATCCATCATGATTAGGGACTGGGTCATCTCCGGATAGTTGAGTGCAAAGGTTAAGCTTACTTCGGACCCATAGGAGATGCCGGCAATATGAGCCTTGGCAATGCCCAGCGCTTTAAGCAACGCTGCCAGGTCATCCGCGTGCAATTCCATAGTATAGTCGCCTTCAGGATGATCCGACTGCCACATACCGCGACAATCATAGACCAAAACGCGCATATGTTTTGCCAAATCGCGAACCTGGAAACCCCCCCAGCTCGCCGTACTCATCATGATGCCATTGTTCAAAACGATTACTTCCCCCCCATCTTCTGGGCCGTGCAACTCGTAATACAGGGAAATACCGTTGGCTTCAATCTTTGGCATATTTGTCCTGCCTAAATTTTAGTGTAAAGCAGAGGGGGGGCACCAAAGGTTTCAGGACGACCGACTTCTTCAGAAACCATCTCTAATTTCAGTTGGTCGCCTTCAATTTCAAAGATACCAATCGTCTTACCAATAAACCCGAAGGTATGGTATGTCTGATCCATATCAATCTTGTTTCCTTCCGCAGTCCAGGTTCCACCAGACTCAATGCCCATTGCTTCATAACCAGCTTTAAAGCTGCCATCTTCTTTGAAATCAAACCACAAACCAGGATAGTCCTGACCTTCGTTTTGACTCCACTTACCAATTAATGCGTCTTTCATCTTTACCTCAAAAAAATCTCTTGTCTGGCACAATACCCAAACGATGTGCGTCTTCCCGTATAGAGTCTCTGAATGCGGGATGGGCGATCTTAATTAACGCTTCCATACGGTCGCGAACGCACAAGCCTCGCAGTTCAGCACTGCCATATTCGGTAACAATCGTATCCACATCCTGACTGGGTACAGTTACACCCGAACCGGGTGCCAGTGTGGGAACGATGGTTGAAATCGTCCCTTTCTTGGCGGTTGAGCGCAGGGCAATAATGCCCCCCCGTCCGCCCTTGGACATGACCGCACCACGATGCGTATCCAGTTGACCACCCGTGCCACTAAAATGGCGGGTGCCTATGCTTTGGGAACAAACCTGCCCCATTACATCTACTTGAATAGCACTGTTGATGCTAATCATTTTATCATTTTTGCAATAACATAGGGGGGGTCATTCACGTAAGAACCACGCATGATGCGCACATCTTTCGACTCGCCCATGAAATCATACAATTCCTGACTTCCAATGGCAAAAATCGCCACATACTTACCAGGATGCAAAGTCTTGCGACTGTTATCAATCGCGCCGGATTTAATCAATGGCAAATAGCCATCCACCAAAAGTTCGGTATGCACACCCAAATGGCGCCGGTCGGCTATCTGTTCAGCAATCGCTGTCGGCACGCCACCGATGCCAAGTTGAATTGTGCAACCATCATCAATATAGCGGGCAATATGTTGCCCAATTTGCACCTCGACTTCGCTGGGCACGACTGGAGGTGTTGTGATGAGTGGGGGGGCGGGGGGGTTTTCCACGAAATAATCAACCTTACTCATCGGAATGACCGTATCACCTTCGGTCCATGGCATAAGAGGATTAACTTCCAAAATGACCATGTCCGCGGCGTCAATCATTTCGCGTTCGACCACAACGCCCATTGAAAGCGATATTAAACCCTCATTGTTAGGCGGGGGTACAGGTACCCATCATGATATCCAGTTGACCACCATTACCAGCGAGTTTATCAATCGCCGCGCCATGCAGGTTGTTGGGGGTGTACGAAACCCGGCCTTCTGGATGCACCTGTCGGTCAGGCACGCCGTAGAACCAGTTCTCGTTGAAAAAGTGCCCTTCCATTTCCGGTTTCATGAAAATATCATACGAGCGCATCGGAAGGCAGGTCCAGAGAGTAACATTCTCAAGGCGGTCTTTTTGCCGGGCGAGTTCTTCCAGCAAGCCAACCGGTTCCGAGGCAGCAATACCAATCTGAATGGTCATCCCCCGATTTAACTTTTCCGACCGCTTCTTCAAGCGTTATTAGCTTATTTTATATTCTTGCTGCCAACTCATAACATCACCTTAAGGCATGATAAAGGCTGTAGCTGCCTGGTTGTAACCCACACCAGAGCCGCAGAATACGACGCGCATACCGGATTTGATTTTGCCAAGTTTAATCGCGTCATCAAAAGCAACAGGTAAACACGCTGAACCCATATAACCCCATTTATCCATCACATAATGGGCTTTTTCAACAGGCAGGCCCAGATCTTCCATAACGATTCCAATACTCTTGACATTGACCTGGGTAAAGATGATGTGGTCAATATCCTGAATATCAAAGCCACCATTCGCGGCGCATTCGCGCACACGAGCCGGCCAGCCTTCGTGGTTAACCGTTGGCGGGAAAGGCGTTACCAGCTTGACCTTGGTTCGGCCAGCTTCAACGCTCTCAACCGTGGCAGGTTCATAGGTACCACCGGAGTAAATACCCCCCCAGTGTTTGTGGTAGGAACCATCAGCTTTGATTGAAGTGGAAATATAGCCGGGCTTGTCAGAAACACCCAAGACAGCCGCGCCGGCACCATCGCCATAGAAAAAGGCGGTGACGTCATTTTTGACATCTGCCAGTTTGTGCATCATGTAAGCGCCAATCACTAAGACATACTTCAAATTAGCATTCACTGCCATCATGCCCGCGGCTTGAGCCAAAGCGGTTGGGAAGGACGCGCAAGCGCAGCCTACATCCCAGGTTCCAGCATTAACCGCGCCAATTTTGTGTTGCACCACAACGGATGTGGCAGGTGTGATGTAATCCGGGCTGTCTGTACCGACAATAACTAAGTCGATTTCTTCAGGTTTAACACCAGCGTCAGCCATTGCATCTTTAGCAGCTTCTGCAGCCAAATCGGAAGTTGCCCAGTCATCTGGAGCATAGAAGCGGGTTCTGATACCACTGCTGTTTTCAAATTTACCCACAACTTCAGCTAATTTCTCTGAATGCTCGCCCATCCACTCCGCGAAAATCGCGTTGGTGATTTCATTTTCAGGAATATAACGTCCTGTTCCAATTATTGTTGCGTATCTTGTCATTTCATCTCACTTTCGTGCTTGTTCAAATATTTTTTTTAAAATATAATTTACGTGCCTAAAACGATGCCGCCATCAGCGCTAATCACGGCGCCGTGGATGTAGGAGGCTTCGTCACTGGAAAGCCAGCAATAAACGTTGGCGATTTCTTCGGGTTTGCCCAGACGTTTCAATGGTGCGTTGGCAGCCATATTTGCCAGGACATGCTCTGGCATCTTCAGCACCATTTCGGTCAAAATGAAACCAGGTGCAACCGCATTGACACGGATTTGGTATTTGCCCAGTTCGCGAGCCCAGGTTTTGGTCATGCCAATCACGCCGAATTTGGTCGCGGCGTAGTTGGTTTGGCCAAAGTTGCCATAAAGACCCACAACAGAGGATGCACTCGTAATAGCGCCACCACCCTGCTTAATCATATATGGCACAACAGCCTGTGTACAGTTAAAGACGCCCTTCAGGTTGACAGCGACAACAGCGTCAAAAGCTTCTTCGCTCATTTGGCCAACCATTTCGCCTTCTTTGAACTTTACAAACTGACCATCTTTGGTAATACCAGCATTGTTGATAAGCACATCAACTCTGCCAAAGTCTTCAACCACCTGGTCAACAAAGGCTTGTACTGCCTGTCGATCGGTGACGTTAACTTGATAATATTTCGCGTTCTCACCCAGTTGCGCGACAAGGGCATCCCCCCCTGCGGCCTGATTGAGATCACAAATAACGACTTTTGCGCCTTCGGCGTAAAACTTTTCAGCGGTCGCTTTGCCAATTCCGGCAGCTCCGCCAGTGATGATACAAACTTTATCTTTTAATCGCATGAATCTCTCCGTTCTGATTTTAAATAGCCAGCAAAATAAACCAGCTTTGGAAACTTATGAAAATTTACAATTTAGAGGTTACAAAACGGTTACAAATTCAGGAAAACCTAGCGTGGATTTCGCAGTAAGAAAGCTTTAAGTTGATCAGCATGATAAGCATCCCCCAGTTGCGCACTTAGGAACTCGGTGGCATCAGCGTAAACCTTGCGAACCATAGTTGTATTGCCCAAGGCGTGATAAGCTTTCATTTGATAAAGATAGGCACGCTCATATAAGGGGGGGTCCTTTTGGATAATCTGGTTCGCAATCAAGATGGTGCGATGAAAATCGCCTTTGTTAAACAAGTCTTCCAAAACCCTTTCGGCACAATCCAGAAACAGACGATGATAGTACTGCATTTCAATGACTAACGCATCCTGACTGGCTTCACCTTCCAGCAATCTGCCTCTATAAAGCGTGAGTGCGGTATTCAGGTCGTCAATCTCATTACTGCTTGCCAGGTTTTCAAACTGCACATGGTCCAGGATGTTCCCCCCCGCCAAAGAATTAAGCGCGTACTGGTTGCCGTCCCTAAGCGCAAAGAAAGCTTGCGCGCCACTGGGGGGGCGGTTCGGCTCAAGCGCGTTGTTAAGCGCGCTCATCACCACCTTTAGCGCGTTACTGGCAGTAGTACTGTCTGAATCCGGCCAAAGTATTGACAGAATTTGTCCCTTGGTCATCGGTTTGGGATAACTTACCGCCAAAATTTGAAGCAGATGGCGGGCCTTCTCGCGTTTCCATGTCTCACTGCTGACCCTTTGCTCCCCCCCTAAAAAGCATTCAAATGGCCCCCCCAACAAGGAAAGCCGCAAGCGATAGCCTGGATGATAATTTATTTTTTTTCAAAACCTTGTTCTCTTAGTAATCTCTCCACCAGTGACGGTTCAATACCCGCTTTTCGTGCTTCAATCAGCAAGGGCACAAAGCAAGCTGTGTCATTCGGCCCAAGCAAACTGGGCTTGATGAGAAAGAATTCATAACTCTTATCACTAATCACTGCCAGAGCTTGTTCCAAAAACAAACGGCAGGAATTTTTATAACCCTGCAACGGTGCCAGATAGGCTTGCCAAATCCAGCAAGCCATTAAGGCAAACTCATCGCCAACCTGTAAGGCCATCATTTCGGCAAGTGCCAGCTCGTTGGAAGCTGATTCAAATTCCCCGGCTTGTGCCAGGCTCGCGCCCAAAGAAATGCGCACCATCATCCCAATCCACACATCGCCGGATTGCGTTGCCAGAGCAATCGCGGCCTGGGCAACGCGCATCGCTTCGCCCAACTCACCCGCATAACCTAGCAACCTGCACATTCCCCCAAAGCGGTTCAACATTGATGCGCGCCACAGCCATATCGCGCATCGCGTCTTCATAAAGCTGCTTTATCTCTTCTACATGATCAGGCTGCAAAGTTCTGTCAATATCCAGTTGTTTAGCGTGTGCCAGACGCATTTTGCCAATGCGAATGCCCAACGATGCATGGCTTTTTTTCGGCCGCGTTTAGTCCTTTTTGTGCTGCCGCTAGGGCTTTTTCCTGATTACCGAGAATGACATGGAATAAAGATGTCAATAAGGATGTATCGCGGTGGAAACGCTGGGGTTTTGGCAAAGCTAAAGCCACGTTGTTTTGTTCCAGGCGATTAAGCAAAGCCAGCCCATCTTGAAGCCTGCCAGTCCTAAGCATCGTACGCGCTTCAATATAATCTTGTTCTTCCTGATAATCAAAACTTAAATCGCGGGCTTTCGCCAGACTTTCAGCAGCCTTCAGTGGCTCGCCCTGGTTCAATTGATTTTCAGCGATTTGCGTCAGCAAACCAGCCACCTCATGGGGACTTTCCTGGGCATCCATCAACTTCAACGCCCGGTTAAGCAACTGACTGGCGTTACTGGGACGCAAGGTGTCTAAATAAACCTGAGCCTGACCACGCAATGCCAGTGCCATGCCATAACTGTTGTCCTGTTTTTGGTAAATTCTTTGCGCCGCCCGATAAGATTCCAATGCCTGTTCAAACAGGGCATCGTTGCGCTGAACTTCACCCAAAAGATAATTGCCGTATGCGTAATCATTTAACAAATACTCAGGCAGTTGACCCACAAAATAACCCACACTCTGATGCAAACCCCCCCGGCTCAACAGAGAGTTGCCAACGTCATCCAAAAGTTGCATCACCCGCGGATAATCTTCAGCCAACAGCAAGTGTGAAATCGCTTCCTGCCAGTCTTCATGGGCGATATAGTAGCTGGCAATTTTTCGATGCAGATCTTTAGCCAATCCGGGTTTTCTATGTAACTGTTCACGTAAAAAGTTTTTAAAGATATGATGAAAACGATACACCCCCCCGGGTTGAAGTTGTTCCAGGAACAAGCCTTCACTAAAAAGCTCGTGGAGTTCGTCCTGGGTATCGGTCCTGTCCAGCAGGAAATCGCAGGTATCGCTTTCCAAAAACTTCAGGATTGAACAATAAGCCAGAAAAACTTGTCGTTGCGGTTCTTGTTTATCAAAACTTCTTCAGCCAGGTAATCAAAAGATAGCTCGCGGAAATGGGTTTTTCATCTTCCAACAATGAACTCAGTTGCCCTTCAGGATACGAACGCAGATTATGCCAAACAGCTTGCAAGGCAACCGCCCAGCCTTCGGTTCGGTTATGTAATTTGCGCACATCCTGTGGCTCCAGCTTGACTTGGTAGACTTTGTGGAACAAGTCCTCGACCTCACCCACAGAAAACTTAAAGTATCCCGCCCGATCTCAAACAAACTTCCCTGAGCTTGCCAGCGGCTCATCGATGGGAAACTCAGCGGTATACGACTGGCAATCAAAACATGCAAATTAGCTGGCAAATGATTGATGAACCAGTCAATCAGCTTCATGATTTCATCGGACTCTTCCACACTCTGAAAATCGTCCAGCACCAGCAAAGCCTTTGACACCAGCCCTTCGCTCAAAGCATTTACCAAGGCGATGATGGCTTCCCGCCCTTCAGCATCTGAATCCAACAAAAGACGCAGGGCGGTCTGGCCAAATTTGTACTCACCGCGATTAAAAGCGGTAAAGAAATTCGCCAGGAAAAGCTTGGGGGGGTCGCGCTCGGCGGGCGAGATGGAATACCAAAACACCGGTATATCCAGCTTTGAGACAAAACCCAGGATGGATGTCGTTTTGCCATAGCCCGTCCCCGCGCACACAATGCTAAGCGGATAATGCAACGCCTGCTTTAGCGCGTCGTCCAGTCGCTCACGCGCTAAAACATTGCCCCCCCTTTGGGCAGGTGGTGTAAGCTGACTAAGAACGACCCGAGTTAATGAACTCATGCTCTAATTTTATCATCAGTTTGTGCTTAAATATTTTACTAAATTATATTTTAGGTAACTTTTTCGACCTAAAAGTCTTTGGCGTGTATAATTCCCTTATGCAAGAACTCATCGCTGGCATTCACGCCCACACGACCTTTTCAGACGGCGCGGGGACACACGCCGAGTTAGCCCAGGCCGCAATGAAAGCCGGCCTGGACGTGCTCATCACCACCGACCACAACGTGCTGGTGCAAGGCATGGATGGCTATTTGCAAAAAGGACGGCGTAAAATGCTCCTGCTTGCCGCTGAAGAAATCCACGACCCCCCCACCCGTCAGCCTGGTGGCAACCATATGCTCATGCTTGGTGCCAACCGTGAGCTCGCCAAATTCGCCAGCGACCCTCAGGAACTTATCAAACAGGCCAAAAGCGCCAACGGCTCAGTTTTATCGCCCACCCCCCCAACGATATCGCACTACCCCCCCATGCCAATGAAAAAGCCTTCCCCCCCTGGACTGACTGGCAAATCAGCGGTTTTAGCGGCATTGAATTATGGAACCAACTCAGCGAGTTCAAAGACCGCTCGTCCAGTCGCCTGAAAGCGCTCTTTCACGTTCTTTTTCCTAACTTTTATACCCTTGGGCCTACCCCCCCCGCCACGCTCGCGCTTTGGGACCAGCTTTTGCTCAGCAAACCCCCACCCGGTTGTTGCTATCGCCGGTGTGGACGCGCATGCCACAAAACACCACCTGGGACCTTTTTCGCGTAAGGTTTTCCCCCCCTACGAGTGGCACTTCAAGAGTCTGCGCACCCACCTTATGACACCCAAAAAAAACTCACCGGCGACCTCAATGCTGACCGGGAAATGATTTGGGATGCTTTGCGAAAAGGGCATGCCTTTTGCGCCTACGACCTGCCCCCCCACCCGAGCAACGGTTTCCGCTTTACCTGTAACACGGAAGATGGCTTGTTTTGGATGGGCGACACCGTTTCTGCGCGCTCGGGTCTAACCTTCCAGGCTCGTTTGCCTATACGCACCCATCTGCGCCTTATCAAGGATGGCAAAATCATCAAGGAACATCACGACCGCGAAGTGCTCACCCATATCAGCAAAGAACCGGGCATCTACCGCGTTGAAGCCTACATCGACTACCATAACCGCCATCGTGGCTGGATTTTTAGCAATCCAATTTACGCCACGCCTTAGTTTGTAATCAAATTTCAGAATATGATATTGAACGTGGTCAGAAGACCGCGTGTTAGTCATGGGCGGGAGACCATGACAGAACAAGAAGATTCTGCTCGGCGAGACGCCGGCAGGAGTAGTGTTGATTTCTCGCCCCCCCGGCGTCTTATGACCACTTGCCCCCCAGCGTCCCGCCGCGGGCTAAAGTGCATGGCACGGATGCCATGCACCAGCTGGACATGCTCGTAAGAATCAAGACGACTGGCACATAGTGTTCGTTTTTATCCGATTGTGTACTCTTTTCGCGTTCGCAGAGGCGTCCTGCCAACGCTATAAACCCAACTGGTGCGTGGCGTCCCGCCGAAGCAATAAGAACAAACGAAAACATATTCAGCCCCCCCACACAAAAACAAAGCATTCAATATCACTTTCGTTGGTATAATTGAAACGGAGTTCTGATGATCAACTTTTTAGCCAAGATTGAAGAAAAAAATCCAGGCCTTGCTTGAAGACGGGCTTGACCGTCTTTTGCATCCCGGCGCGTCA
>JMBX01000062.1_pt1 | contig 26417 bp, 39 predicted proteins | sample 616521 | NCBI WGS metagenome assembly JMBX01 (sample SAMN02727906, study PRJNA239997) | anaerobic digester metagenome | biome: anaerobic digester; isolation source: mesophilic anaerobic digester inoculated with municipal waste water sludge... | place: Germany: Bielefeld University, CeBiTec ...
GATCCCAAGACAGGTGCTGCCCATTGCTGTGGACATAATTGTATGATTGCTGGGATTGTTGGCGTTGCCTATGCTTTGAAAGACACTGATATAATGGAATATTTAGCTGGTGATGTAAGTATTATGGCTATTCCTGCAGAGGAGTTTGTTGAAATAGGATATAGAAATGAATTAATCGAGAAGGGGAAGATTAGCTTTTTAGGAGGGAAACAAGAATTTATCAAATTAGGTGCCTTTGATGATATAGATGTAGCTTTAATTCAGCATACCTTTTCTAGTGAAGTGGAAGGCAATAATATAAGAGCAGTTGCAGGGAATTCTTCTAATGGTTTTATTGGGCAGGAAATACAATTTATTGGGAAAGAATCCCATGCAGGAGGTGCCCCCCCATGAAGGGATAAATGCTTTGAATGCAGCTAATATTGCTTTAATGTCCATTAATGCCCAAAGAGAAACATTTAAAGAGGAAGATTATATTAGAGTACATCCAATCATAACTAAGGGCGGGGGGGATTTAGTAAATGTTGTACCTGCTGATATACGTCTAGAAAATTATATTAGGGGGGGAGCTAATGTAGATGCAATAATAGATGCTACTGAAAAAGTAACTCGTTCTTGGCATGCAGGTGCTAATGCTATGGGTGCAAAATGTATTGTAAAATCACTTCCTGGTTATTTCCCAGTTACTCCAGATAAAAACTTACAAGAGCTTATGTATAATAATTTGATTTTATTATTTGGAAAAGAAAATGCTTTAAAAAAATGGTGAACACCAATGCGGTAGTTCCGATGTTGGCGATGTTTCCAGTATTATTCCTACATTGCAAGCAAGTATAGGTGGAGCTGGTGGAAATTTCCATTCAGATGATTATCGTCTTGTAGATAGAGAGCTAGCTTATCTAGGTGCAGCTAAAGCATTAACGCTAACGGTGATTGACCTATTGTATGATGATGGAGAGGAGATTAAAAAGGTAATTGAGGAATTTGAACCTATATTTACTAAGGAAGAGTACCTAGAAGAATGGGGTAGAATAGGAGAAAGATTCAAGTAGAAAGGGGGGGCACAAGACATATGGATTTTTCAAACTTAAAATTAAAGGATAAGAAGATAATGGAAGCTATTGAGATGGAGATAAAAAGGCAGAATAATGGCATCGAATTAATTGCTTCTGAAAATTTTGTTTCATCAGAGGTAATGGAAGCCATGGGTAGCCAGCTAACTAATAAATATGCAGAAGGCTATCCTAGGAGAAGATACTATGGGGGCTGTGAATATGTAGATATGGTAGAGGATTTAGCTAGGGATAGGCTGAAGAAGCTGTTTGGTGCTGAACATGCCAATGTCCAACCTCATTCAGGATCCAATGCTAATTTAGGAGTTTATTTTGCAATTTTGAAACCAGGAGATAAGGTATTGGGAATGGATTTATCTCAAGGTGGACATTTAACCCATGGTAGTCCTGTTAATATCTCAGGTTCTTATTATGATTTTATATCCTATGGTGTAGATAAACAGGAAGAAAGAATAGATTATGACGAAGTCATGAAAATAGCAAAAAAAAGAAAAACCTAAACTTATTATAGCAGGTGCTAGTGCCTATCCTAGAATAATTGATTTTAGTGAATTTAAAGAAATTGCAGATGAAGTTGAAGCCTACTTAATGGTGGACATGGCACATATAGCTGGGCTTGTAGCTGCAGACCTTCATCCAAATCCAGTACCTTATGCCGACTTTGTTACCACCACTACCCATAAGACATTAAGAGGGCCTAGGGGGGGAGGGGGGGCTATACTTTGTAAAGAAAAATATGCAAATATTATTGACAAAGCAATATTTCCAGGAATCCAGGGAGGACCATTAATGCATGTAATAGCAGCAAAAGCCGTATCTTTTGCAGAAGCCCTTACAGATGAATTTGTCCAATATCAAAAACAGATTGTAAAAATGCTAAAGCATTAGCTGAAGCTCTAATAGCTAAAGGATTTAGATTAGTATCTGGAGGAACGGACAATCATCTTATACTAATAGATTTGAGGAATAAAAATATATCTGGAAAAGATGCAGAGGCCACACTAGACGAGATTGGAATAACTGTAAACAAAAACACTATACCTAATGATCCAGAAAGTCCATTCATTACAAGTGGTATTAGGATTGGCACCCCTGCTGTAACTACAAGAGGCATGAAGGAGAGGGAAATGGAAGAAATTGCAGAAATAATGAATCTTGCACTAGAGGGCCAACATAGCAAAGAGGAATTGAGAAATAGAGTTAAAAATCTTTGTAGCAAGTATCCTTTATATCAAAACATTTAGTCCTAGCACTAACTTATAAATTTATTATACAAAATTAAGTACCTCACAAGTAAAAATATTTGTGGGGTGCTTTTATATTGACATCATAAAATTGCAATGATACTATAAACATAATAGGGGGTACACTTTTAAAGTGATATAATACACTTATAAAAATGGAGGGGGGGATATTTTTGAAAAAAAACCTTTAATTATGACTCCTGGACCTACGGAGATTCATGAAGATGTTCGGAAAGCTATGGCTCAAGATATAACAAATCCAGATTTAGATGTCAAATTTTTCGAATTTTATAAACAAACTTGTGACAAGTTAAAGAAATTATTAAATACCAAAAATGATGTACTTATATTAAACGGAGAAGGTATTTTAGGGCTAGAGGCTGCATGTGCTTCTTTAATAGAACCAGGAGATCGAATACTTTGTATAGATAATGGTATATTTGGAAAAGGGTTTGGTGATTTTGCTAAGATATATGGTGGAGAGGTTACATATTTTGAAGGAGATTATAGAAGATCTATTGATTTAAAAGAACTAGAGGATTTTTTTGGAAAAAGATAGTGATTTTAAAGTAGCTACTTTAGTTTATTGTGAAACCCCTTCTGGTATAACCAATCCTGTAGATAAGATATGTCCATTATTAAAGGAATATGGAATAATATCTGTGGTGGATGCAGTTTCTGCTATTGGAGGAGAACCTATTGAGGTGGATAAATGGCAAATGGATGTAGTTCTAGGTGGAAGTCAAAAATGTTTGTCGGCTTCACCAGGATTAACTTTTTTGAGTATTAGTAAAGATGCTTGGGATATTATACTTAATAGGAATATACCTATTAAATCCTTTTATTGTAATTTAGCTTTGTGGGAAAACTGGTATGAAGAAAAATGGTTTCCTTATACTCAACCTATAAGCGATATATATGGATTAAACTGTGCAGTAGATAGGATATTGGAAAAAGGAGATTATATTGAAAGGCATAAAAAAATTGCTAATATAGTTAGAGAATCTTTCATTCAAGCTGGACTAGAATTATATCCTTTGAGTGGATATTCTAATACAGTTACCACAGTTTTAATTCCAAAGGGAATAAGTTTTAATGAAATATTTAATAGTATGTTAGAAGATCACAATATTATGATAGCCGGGGGGGCTTTTGATTATTTAGAAAACAAGGTAATTAGAATAGGTCATATGGGAGAAAATTGTTATGAAGATAAGATTTATATTACTTTAAAGGCTTTAAATAATGTGTTTAAAAAAACATGGAATTAAATTAAATAATAGTTTGCACAAATAAATATTTAGGCCTGGCATTAGCTTATGAATTTATTGCATAAAGCCAAGTCCTTTTTGTAGGTATGGTTTCATATTTTATATATGTAGATATATTTTGTAGAAAATGGGTATATAATATCAATATAGAGGGATTTATATAATATTAGAATAGGAATAGGTAAAAAAAGGAGTTGTTAAGATATGTTTTGGTATATCATTTTTTTTGTTTTTTTTATGATTTCAGCAGTACAACCTGCGATTAAACAGGCAGCATTGAAAGCTTCTAGACAAAAGCTTATATCTAATATAGAAAAAAAAGAACAACTCTAGGGTTATTACTCTTATTCATCGTCAGGAAACCATAACTTTACTTGGTTTACCAGTAATGCGCTATATTGATATAAATGATTCGGAAAGAATTATAAGTATTATACAGATGACGGATCCAGATATACCCATAGATGTAATATTGCATACCCCCCCTGGGGGCCTGGCATTGGCTGCTTTACAGATAGCTAGTGCTTTAAAAAAACATAAAGGCAAGGTTACAGTTTATGTACCATACTATGCTATGTCAGGTGGTACTCTTATAGCTTTGACAGCTGACGAGATAGTCATGGGAGAGCACTCCACTCTAGGACCTGTGGATCCTCAAATTGGTCAATACCCAGCTCCATCTATAGTGAATGTTTTAAAACAAAAGGATATTTCTGATATTGATGATGAGACTTTAATTCTAGCTGATATTTCAAAAAAAGGCCATAAATCAGATGGAAAATTGCATATTAAATCTATTGCCTGATAGATATTCTGATGAAGAAAAAAAGAAATATAGCCAAGATTCTAACTCAAGGTCAATGGACTCACGATTTTCCTATAGGTGTGGATACAGCGAGGAGTTTAGGGCTTAATGTAATACCCATGTACCAAAAGAGATATATGAACTTATGAATTTGTTCCCTCAACCAATTAGAAATGCTTCTGAAGTAAAATATGAGCCTAAATATAGAGAAAAACAAGAAAATGGGAATTGATAAAGGATGATATGTTAAGTTATAAATTTAGCAGGTATAGTATTGCTTAGCCATATATCATCCTTTTCCCTATAAAAATTTACTCTTGTATTATGGGCTTTTTTTAGATGCGATTTTAAAATAAAGTACTGAGGACATGGGTATGTCCTATGAATAATACTTGTGTTTCCATAAGTTGAACACATTTATTTGGATTTGTCATATATCCTACTATATCCCCCCCAAGGACTATAATCCTGTCTATTTTTTTTGTAGATAAATATTCAAGAATCGCCTCTAATGCCTCTAAATTTCCGTGTATATCACTTATCAATCCAATTTTCAATGTATGATGCCCTTTATATATTATTATACATCTAATAAAATCTTAGTACTAGGTGCTAAGATTTTTAGTTGCTGGAAAATTATTATTTTGGTTTTTAACTTTTAAAGATTTTGCAGATTAGTTAAGTAATTGCCACAATAGATAGGAGTATATTGGAATTATAAAACTATTGGTTTTAATATATACTAATAAGTAGGAAAGGCATAAGGTGATTATATGTTTACCTTAACAAAAAGACAAAAAGATATTGTCAATTATCTATTAAAAACTAAAAATTACTACTATCAAAGAAATAGCCTCTGTTTTTGGAGTAAGTGAAAGAACTATCCGCTATGATTTAGATATTATCGAATCATGGCTTGATGAAAGAAATATTGAGCTAATTAGAAAACCGGGAACGGGTATTTCTTTAGATGTAGAAAGGGTAAATATGGTAGATATATTGGATGAATTGACAGATTTAGATAATATAGATTATTCGACAGAGGAGAGACAATTTTATATTAAACTTGTTCTTTTTCTATCTACTGATTATATAACATTAGAAAATATTTCAGATATAGTAAATGTTAGCAGGAATACTGTAATACAAGACCTGGATAGAATAGAAGAGGAACTAAAGGAAAGTAGTTTTGAATTAAAAAGGAAAACTTACTATGGAATTAAAGTTATAGGTAAAGAATCAGATATAAGAAATGAGATATTGAAATTAATATGGAAGGGTTTAAGGGATGGACTATTAAATAACAAGGATATTAAGTCTATATTTAATGGTATAAATGAGGATCACATTATTGGAGCCATAAAAGAAAAGGAAAAGTTATTAGATATTGCATTTACGGAAGAGGCAACAAAAGAGCTTATGTTACACATAGGAATTGTTACTAAAAGGGTAAAAGAAGGTAAACATATAGAATATCTTAATACTTTGAAAGATGATTTTAAAAAGAGTAAATACTATAAGACTACCAAGGCAAGTTTAAGTATTATTGAAGAGAATTACAACATAATATTTAATGATAATGAAATATTATATGTAGATAGAATTTTTAAAGGTGCCAAGACAAGAGATTCTATAGTATTTGGAGAAGAATGCGAAGATGTTAGTGTGATAGTTGAAGAAACCATAGAAGATGTTGAAAAATATTTGGGAATTAATCTTAAAAATGACATAGAATTTATAAATGCTCTAAAGACCCATTTGCAAATTGCTTTTTTTTAGACTTAATAATAATTTAGATATAGAAAACCCTCTTACAGAGCAAATTAAATATAGATATCCATTTATTTTTGAATTATCAAGGAAAATTTTAGACAAACATAAGGAAGCTTTTGGGGGAAAACTAGTAGATGAGGAAATAGCCTATATGGCAATGCATATTGGTGCTGCTTTTGAAAGAAACAAAAGCTCAAGTTTTATGCCCAATGTACTGTTAGTATGTGGAAGTGGCTTAGCAACATCCAATCTATTGAAAACAAGATTAAGTGTTATGTTGCCAGAACTCAAGTATATAGGACCAATATCTACAATTGAAGTAGACAAATATTTAGAGAGGAATCGCGTGGACTTTATTATAAGTACTAGCCCTGTTGAAGTTCCAGGGGGGGTCGATGTGATACAGATAAATCCGCTTGTTGATAATGAGGATTTAAATAAATTAAAAACATTAATATTTAAAAATACCGTTAGAAAACAATTATATCATATTTCCAATATGGATATAGGGAATATGAAAGAGAAATATTATTTAGGAGAACTATTCAATAAAGAAGATATAGTTTTTAAAACTCATTGTAATAATTGGAGGGAAGCTATTCGGATAGCTAGCAAGCCTCTTATAGATAAAAATTGTATCAATAGTAATTATGCAGAATCTATAATAAAGGCTGTAGAAGAGTTAGGGCCTTACATGGTTTTTATACCTGAGGTAGCTCTTGCACATGCTAGTAGCCACCCAGATGTATTAAAGGATGCTATGAGTATGCTTATATTAAAAGAGGGTATAAGATTTGGAGATAAAGGCGACGATTTTGTTAGGATAATAATTGTATTTGCAAGTATTAGTTCAGAATCCTATATGGATAAATTGATAAAATTAGTAGATATTTTAGAAAAAAAAGAACTTCTATTGATAATTTGATAAAGGCAAATAAATTTGAAGATATTATGTATTTAAGTAATTAGTGGAGGATGTTATGATTAACGAAAAAAATTATAAAGAAAGAAAATATAAGATTAAAAGTAGAAGCTGATGATTGGAGGGAGGCTATTAGGAAGTCAGGTGAAATATTGAAGATTAATGGATATGTTAAAGAGGAATATATAGAAGATATGATAAAAGCAGTGGAAGAATTAGGGCCCTATATAGTTGTAATACCTCATATAGCTCTTGCTCATGCAAGACCTAGTGAAAAGGTGTTGGAAAATGGTATTAGCTTAGTAACGCTAAAAGAACCTGTTAAATTTGGTAATAAGGATAATGATCCCGTAGATGTAGTATTTTCTTTGTGTGCAAAATCTCACAAATCCCATTTAAGTGTACTGGAGAATCTATCGAGAGTATTAGCAGATGAAGAAAGAGTACAGCTTTTAAGAGATTCAAATGATGTAAATCAAGTATACAGTATATTAAACAACTATCAAGGAGGAAAATAAAATGAAAAAAATAAAAATATTAGCAGTTTGTGGATTTGGCGTAGGTTCATCTATGATTTTAAAAATGAAAGTAGAGGAGGTGTTGAAAGAAAACCAAATTGAAGCGGAGGTTTTTACCACAGATGTAGGTAGTGCTACTTCCACTCCAGCAGATATTATTTTTACTTCTCAGGAATTAGAAAAGGGAATTAAGGATAAGGTGGAAATTCCTGTTATTGGCATTAAAAATTTTGTTAACAAAAAGAGATAGAAGAGAAAGGATTGGAAGTTGTAAAAAGTTTATTGTAATTTTTAAAGGGAGGTTTTCATTGTGAAGGTTTTAGATGTTTTGATTAATCAAATTTTAGGGAAGCGCCTTTATTTTAGGAATTATTGCTTTGGTAGGTTTATTATTGCAGAAAAAGTCAGCTTCTGAAATTTTTTTTCAGGTACATTTAAAACCATAATAGGAGTAGTAATCCTTACTCAAGGTACCAATATTTTAGTTAACTCAATGGGGCCTTTAAGTGATGGTTTTACTGCATTATATGGTTTGAGTGATGAAGCTGCACTAAATCCAATAGGTTCAGATCAGCTTATATCTCAATTTGGTTCAGAAATTGGTCTTACAATGCTTTTAGCTTTTTTTTAGTCAATGTTTTTTTTGCTAAATTTGTAAAAAAAACAAAAGGTTCAAACATGTATTTCTAACTGGTCATCATCTATTTTGGTTTGCATTTATATTTGTAGCAGTAGGAGTGGAATCAGGGCTATCAGGAACTAGTTTAGTTGTTTTTAGTACCATATTTTTAGCTCTATATTTAATAATTGCACCAGCATTAATTAGACCATATGTTAATACTGTAATAGGTGATGATTCATTTACATTAGGACATCCTACAGTAATACTTTCATTAGTCTCGGGAGCTTTAGGAAAAGTTTTTGGGAATAAGGAAAAATCTACAGAAGATTTGGAGATAAGTGATAAGTGGAACTTTTTAAGGGAAATAACTATTACTTCATCTTTAGTAATGTTTATAGTTTATTTAGTAGTGGGTGCTTTATTAGGAAGTCAGCTATCTGAAGTATTTGTTACAGATAAAAATGTTATAGTTTACGCTTTAATGCAAGGTGTATTGTTTGGTGCTGGGCTAACGGTATTATTATCGGGAGTTAGAATGATGTTAGCAGAAATTATACCTGCTTTTAAGGGGATATCAGACAAATTAATACCAGATGCAGTACCAGCTTTAGATTGTCCTATTATATTTCCTTATGCTCCAAATGCTGTATTAATAGGCTTTATTGTTTCTATGATAACTTCTGTAATTACAATAATTATTCTAGGTAAAACTGGATTATTCTCTTATGCTATATTGCCTTTAACTATTACATGTTTCTTTGAAATAGGCACTGCAGCTGTAATAGGTAACGGTACTGGTGGGTTAAGAGGAGCTATAATTGGTTCAGCGGTAGCTGGTGTATTGATGATATTCTTGGTAGGATTTTCGATACCGTTTTTAAAAAAACACAGTTTCTGATTGGATTGTTATATTTGGTGGAAATGATTTCTCATTGTGGGCAATTATTTCGGGTGCTATTGGTAGATTATTTAGGTAAGGAGTTTTAAAAAAATGACAGATTATGGATTTGAGTATTTAGAATATTCAGTAGAAATATTAAAAAGGATACAAAAGACTCAATATGATAAGATAAAAAAAAGGCTGCAAATAAGATGGCAGAAGTAGTAGAGAAAGGGAATACTATATTTGTTTTTGGATGTTCTCATGCAGGCATAATAGCACAAGAGCTTTTTTTATAGGACTGGTGGGTTTGCACTTATAAATCCTATATTCAATCCAACTCTAATGTTGAATACTAGACCTGTAACTATGACTTCAAAAGCAGAGAGATTAGAAAGATTTGGGAAAGATATAATAGATGAAAGCCCTTTAAAATCAGGAGATTTAATAATTATTCATTCTGTTTCAGGAAGAAATCCAGTAGTAATTGATGCTGCAGTGGAAGCTAAAGACAAAGGTGCATTTGTAATTGCTATAACCAATATGGAATATTCTCAGAGAGTGAATTCTAGACATTATAGCGGAAAAAGACTTTTTGAAGTAGCTGATTTGGTTATAGATAATTGTGGTGACTTTGAAGATGCTGCTATAGAAATAAAAGGATTTGAGCAAAAAAATAGGTGCTACTTCCACCATTGCAGGAGCAGCTATAGCTAATGCCATAGTTGTTGAAGCTTCGGGGGGGATATTGCATTCTAAAGGTATAGAACCGCCTATATTCCATAGTGCTAATGTAGATGGTGGAGATGAATTTAATAAAAGATGATGGAAAATATAAAGATAGAATATACTATTTATAATAAAACTAAGCTTTAGTGTTAGGCATTAACATATTAATTTATTTATGGAAAATAAGTAATAATAATAAAAAAAAGAACCCTATGCTTAAAATTGATGGGGTTCTTTTTTTTACTTGACGGCATTTCTTATTCTATAGATAGAATACATAAGTTAATTAATAAAAATACGAATCAAAAAAAACTTTTTTTTAGGTTTTGGTTTTAAAATCTTTGTATATTTGTTATAATATATTATGTAGATGAGAAATTTGGTGATTCACATGGAGGAATATATGGGAGCTTATTTTATTATGTTTCCCCCATTAAAGAATAATAGATAAATTTGGTACCCTTTTTGCTTTTTTTCCTAAGGGTGCCTGCTCCCATTTTTTTATAGTTTTAAGTTAACATTGTAAAGACTATTACCTTAGTTTAAAGTATTTACCATAATAGTAGTTTTTCCAACCTAAATAATTTTTTTTAGACGCTTTTCCAATACTTCTTTATACCTTTCCATCTCTAATACATCTTCCTCTGGAGTAGAATCTAGGCTGTATTTATTTCTGACAAAGATTTCAGTTATGTCTTTTATACCTTTTTTTTCCAAAAGTATAAAATCCATAGGATATTCTGTGGGCATATTCATAATGGGTTTCTCCAGGATTTTGAGAGTAACCTAATAGTTTATTAAGTTTTGTGATTTCATTATATAGATAGATTACCTTTTCTTTATTAGGTAGTTTTTTTAATTTTGGATTCTCTATGCTTTATTTGAATAAATCTTATCAAAAATCTCACAGTGATTAATAATAATATAGTGGCAACCAATATTATGGGCATTCTTTTAGGGAGTTTTGGCAAAGTATCCTGACTTGTTTTATCTACAGTAGTTTCTATATTGCCATTTTTTTAGCTGTTCATTGGAATTAATAACTGGCATATTCATATCTTCGACTAAATCTTCCTTTATTTGGCTAGAGTCTGTATTCTGTGAAGTTCCAATTGCTACTTCATTATCATAGCTTTCATTCCTAGCTCTACCTACAATTGGATAGGCTGGGGGGGTAGGTTCAAAGGTTATCCATCCTATAGGTTCAATAAAGGCTTCTACCAAGCATGGGCATTTTTTTGCCTTACTATATATGTGTTTTTCCTATTAATTCTTGAGCTAGATACCCTTCTACATATCTACTTGGTATGCCTTCTAGACGGAGCATTACAGCCATAGATGTGGCATAATAGGTGCAGTAGCCTTCTTTTGTTTCAAATAGGAAGTAATCTACAAATTCTCGATTTTAGGAACCTTTTTTTACATCTATATTGTACTTGTAATTTTTACGAAGATGTTCTTCTATTGCTAAAGCTTTTTCTAAATCTGTATTTGAGTTTTTTTTACTATTTATTTTACTAGTTTTCTTGTATCTTCTGTTATCTTGTCTTCTGGTAACTGGAGATATAAGTTTAGATTATTTATATTTCCTTTTCTATTATCTACTCCTAATTTTATTAGCTCTTCAGGTCTATGGGGTTTGAGGATTTTTACAGTATAGTTTTCTCCAGAGTAGACTCCTTGAGGTAAGGCTATCTCGTAGTCTGGGCTTAATTTTATTTGGTAGTCTCCTTTAAAATTTACCGATATTGGCCTATAGGGACTAAAAAGGGTTGTTGAGGAAAAGGAATGGTTGGTGATGTTTACCTTGAGTTCCTTATAGTAGGTTTCTCTATCATTTTTTGGGATATGGCTAAAATCCTCACCTAGCCAGTATTCCTCCCAAGTAGTTTCTTCAGTTTCCCAGGAATGGCCTGTATAGGTATGGCGTACATTACCTCGTAGATAAAAGGGTCCATCTCCTTTAACAGTCATTACCGTTTTATCCCTTAGGCGTACTGGACCTCCTAGTCTAGAAGTATCCTCTTGATACCCTGTCATTGAAAATTGAAAATTAGAGGCTTTACCATATCCTCTACTAAAGGTATTAGCAGATCGAAGGTCTTCCATACCAGGGAAAATATCATATGCTTTGTTTTGAAGCCAAGTCCATTGGATGTAATTTGGGTTTTTTTGGTAGTATAAGACTTATTGTTACTATGAGTAAGCTATATAGTATTATAGTTTTTATCCAGGGGGGGTGTAGGTTTCCTTAAAATTAGTATGGGTTTTATAGTATTTATCTAAACCTATTAGTATAAGGAATAGGAAGAAAAACAAAGCCATCATCCAATAGGCTTCATCAAAATAGACATACCAATAATATAGAAAAGCTCCCATATATACAGGTAATAATAAGAATAATCTTTTGTTCTTGAATATTACAAAAGCAGTATATAAAGAGACTAATACTATGAGGAAGCTCCAAAAAGGCAATATATTATTAGAGGCTAAATCCCTTATACCAGTTAAATAGTCCACTATATTTTTAAATAGATAATATACCCTATCCAGTACTAGTGTCATAGTATTGGGAAATAGTAGTTTATCAATATGCTTATTAAAAACAGTATTACTAGTAAGATATATAAGAAAATGGGGTTTAATAGGGAAAATTTAATTAAGCCACTTATGAATATTACCATAAATCCTTGTAATAGTATATTTAATTCTAGATCCATAGCTATTCCAAATAGATATACTAGGCTAAATATCATGGATGAATATATGATATTTTCTATAATTTTTTTGTCTTTTAGTTATAATTTTATCCATATTGTTCCTCCAATGTTTCTTTTACATTAGAACTATAATCCAATAGATATAAAGGAATACCTTCTTGTCTTAAGATGTATTCAATGGAAAGATCTAAATACCCTGTGTTGTTTTCTACATCAGCTATGATAATAAATATAGGTTTAATATTTTTTTGTCTTTAAAAGTATTCCTAAGGCACCCATGGATTTATCTAAATTAGGAGTTATGATTATGACGGTGGTATCTTTTCTAATGGTATCTATCCTAGATGTGATAAAATTAGTAAATTCCATGGTACCATTTCCTCTAAATTTAGCTAAAAAGGTTAAAAAAAGGTTTTATATGAGATTTTTGCTCTCCTTGTATTTGGATAATATCTTCTTGGTATTGAGTTTCAAATTTTATAGGTATGTTTTGATTTAGGTAATAGTTTATAATACTAAGAGCTACTTCCACTACTTTGTCTTCTAGTCGTCTATCTAGGTCTTTTAAGAAATGCTTTTGGTAATTGTCTATAAATATTGCCACATGAGCATCTCCACGGTTTTCATATTCCTTGACCATCATATGGTCTAATTTTGCTGAAAGTTTCCAATGGATGGATTTTACCGAATCTCCATCCCTATAATCCCTTATAGAGGATATTCTGCTTCTATCCTGAAAGGCTGGATCTTCGACTAGTAGTTCCCCCCGTGATTGTTCTACTGCAGTTATTCTAAAAGTAGATAGTTCTATTGTTTCAGGATATACTAAAAGGGAGGTTTTAGTGGTGATATTTTTCTTTAAAGAGTATATACCAAAAATATCTCTTACGATTATTTGTATTTCTCCTAATTCATAGTATCCCCCCCGTTTTTTTAATACCAAAGTTTCCCTATGGAAGAAGGATTCTTTAGGGTTTAAGGTTGTGGTGATTTTAGGAGAATCTTTACCTGTCAGTTGCTTTTCAATAGGGCTTTGGATTTCTATATAGGGAATGAAGAAGCTGCTATAATTGTTTATCTGGTAATCTATATCTATTTTATCTCCTGCATATAAGGTACCTGTTGGAATTTGGACGGTGCCTTTTATTTTATTTAGTATAATTAGGCTATGGATTAACGGGATTAAGAAGGCCAGCAATAATATATATAATAGAAAATAAGGGATTACTCCACCAACGAATAATACGAAGAACAATACTATTGAAAATAATATAATGAAGCTTTTTATATTATTCATAGGATATCACCGGAATAAATACTTGATTGAGGACCTCCTCTAATATTTCATCTATAGTTTTTCTTTCTATACGAGCCTCTGGAGATAGGATTAATCTATGGTTTAGTACTGGTGGAACCATATTTTTTTTGCATCATCAGGGATTACATAGTTTCGTCCTTCTAAAAAGGCTTTGGCTTTTGATGTTTTAAGTAAATCTATGGAAGCCCTAGGGCTTGCTCCTAGTTGCAAATCCTTACAGTTTCTTGTAGTATTGGCTATATTTATTATATATTCTAATATATCGTCATGAACATTTATACTATCCACCATAAGCTGCATATTTAATATATCCTCTTGGGTTACCACAGGTTCTATATCTTCTAGGTTTTTGATGGATTGGTGGTTTTTAATATTTCCATTTCGTATTTCATATCTGGATATCCAATGGATAAACACATTAAAAATCGGTCTAGTTGGGCTTCGGGTAGGGGGGGGAAGGTTCCTTGATATTCTAAAGGGTTTTGTGTAGCTAGTACAAAAAAAAGGTTTCTCTAAAATATAATCTCCTTCTTCTGTAGATATTTCTCCTTCTTCCATGGCTTGTAGAAGGCTAGATTGGGTTTTGGGAGAAGTACGGTTGATTTCATCTGCTAGAAATATTTGATTAAATATGGGGGGGCCTTTTTTTAAATACAAATTCACCTTTGTCCTTATCATATATGCTAACGCCAATTATATCTGAAGGCATTAGGTCTGGAGTAAACTGTACTCTTTTGTAGGATAGATCCATGCTTTTGGCTAGAGCTTTTACCAAGGTAGTCTTTCCCACTCCAGGGATGTCTTCAATTAATATATGGCCTCTAGCAAGTATGGCTATTAATACTTTTTCAATAACATCGTCTTTTCCTAGGATGACTTTCTTTATATTATCTAAAATATCTATGGCTTTTTTTATTATCCATTTTATCCCTCTCTTTTGTCAAAATAGTCTAAATTATTACTACTTTATATTTTATACTTTATTTAATTGGTGTTCAAGGGAAAACAAAGGCAAAATATTAGAGATGGCACTGACTTATTAGCATATGAGCCTTTGTTTTTAAAGACATAATTGTAGATTAATACACATCATTCAATTGTTTATTTTGTTTAAAATATATATTTAAACTATTGAAATGAAAAGATTGAATTAATCAATATATTATTGGCATAAATTGTATTAAAAAAATAGTCCAAGCCTTCATAAGTAGACAGAATTTTTAGTAAATATTATATATCATCATAATACTATACAACATATCATTAATATTTATCAGAGAGGAGGTGGGGGGGGCTTGAGAAAGACACATATATTGTATAGAGCTATTGCCTTGGTATTAGCAGGGATTATCATAGCATTGGGATTTACTCTAACCAATACTTATTCATGGTTTACTGATAATAGGGATGGTCATGGTAAAGTGATTGCCACCTCTAGAGAAGATATAATAGCCCATATGGAAGTGTACTATAGGGGGGATACTCCAGTACTTAAATTAATAAAGGGAGATGGAGTAGAGTATACTCCAGTAATATTTTTTTCGGTGGAAGGGGATGCGAAGGATTATGTACTCCATGTGAATTCAGTCAAATTATATGATGAGGTAGAAGTACCTATTGTACCAAATATTAATCTACCCCAGGTTTAAGTTTGATAATAGGGGGGGAAAGATGAGATTGAAGGAAGTATTAGGGTCAAGCATTTGAACGAATTTATAGATGAAGACCTGGAGATTAGCTTTTCTAAGGAATATCTGCTAAACGATATTTTTTTAAATATGGGATTGGATAGTTTAAATGGATATTATCTTTCCCAAGGGGGGAACAGATGGAGCTAATGGAATTAGTTAAAGATACCCTTCTTTATGTTGGAAGATATTTAGAATGGGAGCCTGTAGATTGGGAAGAAGGGGGGGAAGATTGGATAGGGGGGAAGCAAATATTTCTCCTGAACAAGCAGGGTTAATAGATATAATAGCTCCTAATCTATTGGATTATAATGAAAGGCTATACGAAGTATTTGATATTACGCTAGGAAACTTGAAATTAGCTATGGAAAAGATAAATATATTGGAAGAGGAAAAGGAAATATTGTTGACTAGGATAGCAGGATTAGAAGAGGAAAATGAAGCTCTATTAACTAGAATATCTGGGCTAGAAGGAGAGAATGCTTCATTAATTGGTCATATATCCAGTTTAGAAGCAGAAATCCAAAAATTGAGGACAGAACCAAAGGGGGGGAATAATGGAACACAGAAACCTGTAGAACAAAAGGATGAAGAGAAATTAGATCCTATATTGGAAGATGAAGGGGAAGAGAAAGGACCAGAGGATCCAATTTTAGAATCGGATATATTGCCTGAGTGAAGGTTACATACTGTTTAGGGAGGTATTGTCATGAGAAAATTTTTCCATTGGATAGGGAATATAGTGTTGGCTATATTGTTGATACTGGTATTGCTAATGGTGGGAAGTAAACTTACAAAATCCGATGATGTATTGGGTTTTACTCCTTTAAAAGTATTGACTGGTTCTATGGAACCTGCTATAAAGGCTGGGGATTTAATAATTGTAAAGGATATAGACAAGTCTAATATTAGAGAAGGGGGATATTATCACCTATAAAACCAATACTACTGCTTTTGTTACCCATAGGGTGGTAGAGGTAATAGATGAAGAAGGTAATACAATGTTTAGAACAAAAGGCGATGCTAATAATATTGAAGATAAAAATTTGGTAAGAAAAGAGGCTGTAGTGGGGGGGAAATATATATTCCGTGTACCTGCTTTTGGATATTTGTCTGACTTTATGTCTAAGCCTTTAGGATTTATTCTTTTATTTGTATTACCTTTATTCATACTGTTAGGAAAGGAAATTGTAAATTTTAGCAAAGCCTAAATATCCCAGGGCGATATAGGAGGTGAATATTTTTAAACATGGGATTTATGAGGTTACTATAAAAAAAAGGGGGGGATAAGATTTATGGATAAGAAAAAAAAGATTAAGTATATTTTAATATTGACATTGGCATTGTTATTGGCATTGGGAACTATAGCATATTATACCAAGACTTTTAGTAGTGATAATAATAAGGTAAGGGCAGCTAGATTTGAAGTAGATTCTAATGGTACATTAGATGGAAATGAAAAATTTGATCTAAGTGATAATCCAATTTATCCAGGAATAGATGAGGACATATACGAGTTTGAAATAGACAAAAAGAATACTGAGGTACCAGTGAAGTATTTTATAACTGTAACTCCTTATGATGAATTGTTTGAGCCTGTAGCTGAAGGAGATAGTCCAGTTAATGTTACAGTACTTAGAAAAGTTGGAGAAGATTGGGTAGATATAGGTGGGCTAGACGAAGTAGAGATAATTCCAGATGAAGTGGTAGAGAAGTTTAAGATTCATATGAAATGGGAGCACTCTGACTATGATATAGAGTATCAAGGAAAACCAGGAAAGGTAATGATAAATGTAGTAGCAACTCAGATAGATGGGGAGCTAGAAGGGGGATAACAAATTGGTAGAAGCAGTGTTTTTAGAGTATCCATATTTAAAAGAATTTTGGCTATGTTAGGATACAAGTTAGAGATATAGAAGGAGCAGCTAAATATAGAGTACAGTTTTTCTATAATGATGAACATGAGGGTAGAGTTCCAGAGTGGACTGAAATTATGAATATTGAAGGGGATGATTATAAATCAAACACAATATTCTATTTGCCAGGGGGACAAAGTAAACATAGAAATATATGCAGAGGATGGGGGGGAAACATTGCTCCATACCTTTAGCGATGTAAAATTGATTAGACAATAATATATAAAACCCTTTAAGGCTTTTACCTTAGAGGGTTTTCCCATAAAACAAATATTAATAAAAATAAATTACAAAGGGGATGTTTGTATTGAGAAAGTTTAATAAATTTTTATCTATTTTCCTCATATTAGCCCTATTATTGCCAGGGATTGTATTTGCAGAGAGGGAGACAAGTACTATTGATGCCAAAAAAAACAGTGGAAGAAAAAAATGATTAAAGAGTTCAAACCTATTTTGGACAATATGAAGATACCTGTTAAAGATAATCTAGATGAATTTTTTTAAAGATGACGATGAGGTTAGAATTATTGTAGAATTGAAATCTAAACCCTCTATAGTATATGCTACAGAAAGGAATGTAAGTTATGAAAAATTATCTATATCAACTGTAGATGATATAGAGAGAAAAATTGACAATGAACAACAAAAGGTCAAAGCTAATATTTTGGCAAACAAAATAGATATGGAGTTTCTTCATAGTTTCAATACAGTATTTAATGGATTTAGTGGTAAGGTCAAATATGGGGGGGATATTCCAATTATTGAAGGATTGCCTTCAGTAGAAAAGGTCTATATAGCCAATGAGTACGAAAGGCCTAAAATAAAATTAGATATGAATTCATCCAACGATATGATTGGTTCTATACCAGCATGGAGAGCAGGATATATGGGTGAGGGTACTGTAATAGCAATTATAGATTCTGGCATTGACCCAAGCCATAGGGATATGGTGCTTAGTGAAGATACCAATCCAAAGCTTACAAGGGAATTGGTAGAAAGCAAGGATTTGTTAGGAAAGTATTTTACTGAAAAGATTCCCTATGGATACAACTATTACGATTTAAACGATGAAATAGTAGATTTAGGGCCTGATCCTTCTATGCATGGGATGCATGTAGCTGGTATTGCAGGAGCAAATGGGGGGGATTTGGAAAATGGCGGTATAAAGGGTGTAGCACCTGAATCCCAATTATTAGCTATGAAGGTGTTTTCCAATGACCCAATTAATAGTTCGACTTTTTCCGATATATATATAGCTGCAATAGATGAATCGGTAAAGTTAGGTGCAGATGTATTAAATATGAGCTTAGGTTCAACTGCAGGATTTTATATAGAGGACTCTGCAGAAGATATTGCAATTAAAAATGCTACAGATAATGGTATAGTTTGTTCTGTTTCAGCTGGGAATTCTGCACAAATGACTGATGGCTACTGGTATCCATGGAAGGAACATCCAGATATTGGAGTAGTAGGTTCACCAGGATTAAATAAGGATACAATACAAGTAGCTTCCATAGAGAATACTCATCAAAAAGTAAATTATTTAACCTATGAAGGTGAAAATGAGACTATCAAAGTTCCTATGATAGTAGCAGGAAGTATAGATCCAGCGGAAGTATTACCAGGTGTACAAGAGTATGTGTACGGTGGTTCAGGACACCCAGATGAATTAATAGATGTGGAAGGAAAAGTAGTTTTAGTTATTCGTGGAGGAAGAACTGGACCTTTTGTGGAAAAAAATTCAAAATGCTCAAGAAGCAGGGGCTACTGGAATAATAGTATATAATCATGAAGCTGGGGGGAGAAGAGCTAATAAATATGGCTACACCAGATGTACAAACTATTCCAGCAGTATTTATTGGTAATTCAGCAGGGCAAGCATTGTTGGAATTAGAAGAAAAATTAGTTACCTTTTATAGTGGTACAATGGATATACCTAATCCAAGTGCTGAAGAAATGTCAGATTTTTCATCCTGGGGAACAACGCCAAGTTAGAATTAAAACCAGAGATTACAGCCCCCTGGTGGGAAAATATATTCCACATTAAATGACAATAAGTATGGTACCTCTAGTGGTACTTCAATGTCTTCACCCCATGTGGCAGGAGGAGCAGGATTAGTGATGCAGTATATTAAAAATCAGGATAAACTTAAAATTTGTCTCTATCAGAACAAGGGAGATTAGCAAAGGTATTATTGATGAATACTGCAGATTTAGTATGTGATCCTAATGCTGAAATATCCTATTCCCCTAGAAGGCAAGGTGCAGGATTGATGAATTTAAATTCTGCTATTACTACGCCTGTGAGAGTGATGGATAAAGCTACGAACGAAGCAAAGGTAGAGTTGAAGGATTTTGATACCACTAATTTTTCCATGACTTTTAAAGCAATAAATCATACAGATGAAGCTGTATCTTATGATGTAGATGTAAACTGTTAACAGACCATATACATCCCCCCTTGAAGGAGAGGAATTAAATCTATTAGTTCCTAGGGAAATGGAATTTATACTCGGTGGGGATTATCAGGTAACTGTACCAGCCAATGGTGAAAAAGAATTTACAATTAGGATAGATTTTAGTATAGATCCGGAAATATATAGGAATATGTTTATCGAAGGATTTGTTATATTGAATGAAAAGACGGATACCTATCCAAGTTTATCTATACCTTATGTAGGATTTTATGGGGGGGACTGGGGGGGAGAGCCAAGGATTTTGGACAATATGTTGTTTATAGATCCTGATGGTTCATCCTATTTTGAAAGTTCGGGAATGGTTCTTTTTGATGCTGAGGGCAATGGTTGGTTCTATGGGGGGGCTCCTCATATATATATGAATCCAGGAACTGAAATTGGATATGAAGAAGGTACTGGAAATATAACACCCTATTTATCCTTTATGAGAAATGCTGAAGTGGTTAATTACAATATACTAGATAAGGATGGAAAATTACTAAGAACTATTTTATCTCAAGAATATATGAGGAAGAACTTTATAGATAGTGGTAGCAATAGTTCTTCAAGATTAATATCTAATGGGAGATGGGATGGAACCGTAAAGGGAGAAGTAGTAGCTGATGGTGATTATTTCTATGAGATTGCTGCAAAGATTCACTACCCTGGGGGGCTGAAATCCAGTCTAAGAAAATTCCAATAACTATAGATACAATTGGACCTGAAATAACGGATTTAACCTATAATGATAAGACAGGGAAACTAAGTTGGAAGGCAAAGGATGAAGGTATAGGTATAGCTGGATTCATGTTTATGATAAATGATGAATTATTAGAAGATATAATGATTATAGAAGAAGAAATGGAATCTTACGAATTTGATATAAAAGAATATATGGATGATTTTGGCGAATATGAAATTACAGTTATATCTGTGGATAAGCTGTTAAACATGAATAGTGAGACCATAACATATATAGGGGATAATTATGATCCTTATATATTCCTAATGAAACCAAAATTATTCGATATATATAATACAAGGGATGTACTGTTTGAAGGTTATGTAGCTAATTACAATCTTCTAGACAAGGTAATAATAAATGAGGAAGTGGAGGCAGATATTGAGTTTATAGAGTATATAGATCTAAGACATCCTGATGATCCAAATACGATAATATATTCAGGACCAGCCTATAAATTTACAAAGACTTTAACCTTTGAAGATGGATATCAGGAGATAAGGGTAGAGGCCATTTCGAAAGCAGGTAATTCAGGAAGCTTGGTAAGAAGATTTTATGTAGATACTACCCCACCAGAATTGGAAATAGAGGTAAAAGAGGTGGATTATGAAAATCTTACAGCAGAATTGGAAATAACAATGAGGGATAATTTAGGATATTTAAAATTAATGTTGTGGGATAGCCAGATATATGAGTATGATTATCCCCCTTGTTATAGTAGAGCCTGTAGAAAAGAGTATAACATATACTGTAGATATTGAGGATGAAAATAGATTTATATTTACACTAATTGATACTGCTGGAAATGAAACAGTTAAGGAAATAATAATAGATAAAGAACAGCCTGAAGTTCAGCCTATGGAGAGTTTACCAATAAACACAATTATATTAGGAAATGAAGCTTATGATACTGGGTATTTAAATAGCAATAGAGAAGCCCAGAATAAATTAAGAAGGTATCATGACGAGGGAAAGGAAATATATGTAAAAATAAGCAAAAACAAGATAGCAAATATTAGAGGAGGAATGGCTAGTATAGATGAATTACCAGATGAACTAATCTACTATGATATTAATGGGAAAACTACTAAATATGTTAAGTAAGTAAATAAGCCTAGGGGGGGCAAACTCCTAGGCTTTTGATGTATTAGAAGAAGGGACCTAGGACTAAAGTAGCATATCCTGCAGAATATTGGGAATATTCGAAAAAGAGCTTGATGCATAGACAAGCAGCTGGTATAATAAAAGTGTATTGGAATAAAAATACATATATGGAATATTCAACAATATTCAACAACCTATAACACAAACCTGCATAACTGTATATAAACCTACATAAATGATAATTATATATACACATCTCTGAAAGTTATATTAAATTTTGTCTATAGATATACTTTTCCACATAAAATCGTTATTATATTGTTCAAAGTTAAATACTAGTTTATTTTATTAATTATTGAAATATAAAGTATATGTAAAATTTAGACAACCCTGTTATTAACATAATAGATTAATAGGAAAAGGAGGCGAAAACTAGTTTATTATTTTTACAAAGAATAAGGGGGTATTGGTAAAATGTCAAGGAACAAGGGAATTTTAAAAGTACTATCCTATTAATTACCATTATGATGGTATTGGGATACTTGACATCATTTGTTTATGCAGAAGGGGGGGATAAGACTAGTTCAGCAAGAGTGGAGCTAATAGAAGAGGCATCAAAGAAACTTATGCCAGAAGTAGTAGAGGATCTAGAGAAGGAGGAGCTAATAGAGATATTAGTATATATGGAGGATCAGGTGGATACCAGTATGATAGCTGAAGCTACAAGGAAAGCTGTATCATCATACATGACTCCTCATAATACTAAATTGGCAGTTAGAAGGGGGGGTAGTAGAAGCATTAAGAGATAAAGCAGAAATATCTCAATTAAATCTACTAAAATATCTAGAACAAGAAAAAGAAAAAGGAAATGTAGTTGAATTTACATCTTATAGTATTGTAAATATAGTATATGTAAAAGCTACCAAGGAAGTAGTAGAGAATATTTCCTATATGCCAGAAGTAGCAAAGGTATATAAAAATAAACTCATCAAATGGAAAAGATTATATTAACTGATGAGCAAAATGAATTAAATGCTGATGGGGTAGAATGGAATATAGAGAGAATTAGAGCCAATGAAGCATGGGATTTAGGAATTGATGGTACAGGAGCAGTCGTAGGCTCCTTAGATTCAGGAGTTGATTGGACCCACCCAGCATTGAAAACAAATGGAGAGGATATGATCCAAATACAGGAGAAACCAATCCAGATGGAAACTGGTTTGATCCAGTATATTTTGCTACATTACCAGCAGATTCCGATAGCCATGGAACCCATGTAATGGGAACTGCTGTAGGACAAGAACCAGACGGCAGCAATAAAGTAGGTGTAGCACCAGGGGGGGCAAAATGGATAGCTGCAAGGGTATTCAACACCGCAGGTTCAACTACAGATAGACTTCTATTAGATGCAGCAGAATGGATGGCAGCACCAGGGGGGGAAATCCAGATAATGCTCCAGATGTGGTAAACAATTCATGGGGGGGCGGAGGAGCAGGAATAGACGATTGGTACAGAGAGGCAGTTAATAATTGGAGAGCAGCAGAGATACTTCCAGTATTTTCAGCAGGGAACCAAAGAACGGGGGGGAACCAGCACCATGGCCAGGCTCTATTTCAGTACCAGCCAATTATCCAGAATCCTTTGCAGTAGCTGCAACAGATAGAAATGATAGCAGAGCTAGTTTTTCAAAATTAGGACCTTCCCCCTTATGATGAAAGCCTAATCAAACCCAATATTTCTGCACCAGGAGTAGGGATTCGTTCATCTATACCAGGTGGTGGATATACGGGAACTTATTCAGGAACTTCTATGTCAGCACCACATATTAGTGGTACAGCAGCACTACTAATGTCAGCTAATAGTTCATTAACAGTAGAAGATTTAGAAGAGATTATACAAAATACAGCAAGGGGATTAACAGATGGAACCTATCCAGAATCACCAAACTTTGGATATGGATATGGAATAGTAGATGCTTTTGAAGCAGTATCACAAGTTGCCTCAGGTACAGGTTATATATCTGGTAGGGTATTACAAGAAGGAGAAGACGTAGAAGACGCAGTAATAATCCATGAACAGGAAGTATTTGAAACCTATGCTGGTTCAGATATAGATATAGAAGCAGAAATAACTGACGATGTAGCAGTAACGGAAGTAGAACTATTGGTTAAGCAACAAGGAAAATCCTATTGGTTACTAGTACCTATGAATAAAATATCAGGAGACCATAAAAGTGGTGTATACAAGGGAACTATAACCTATGATATGTTAATTGGAGACAGTATCATATATAAGATAAGGGCAAGGGACTATGCAGGAGAAGCAGTAATCACTAAGGAACATAAAATAGATATTAAGTTTGGCATACTACCTGATGAATACACCCAAGGTTTTGAAAGCAATCCTATAGGGTGGACATTTGATGGTAGCTGGGAATGGGGGGGAGTGCCTTCAGGTAATAGCCCAGAGCCTTATGAAGGGGGAAAATGTAGCAGGGACTAATTTAAGTGGAAATTATTCTGCCAATGCTGATGATTGGCTAATAACTCCACCAATGGATTTAAGGGATGCTACATTGGATTCAGCCACTTTGAGATTCCATGAATGGTATGAACTTGAAAACAATTGGGATAAAGGGTATACCTTGATAAGCAATGACTATGGAGAAAATTGGGTAGAAGTAAGACCTATAATTACAGGAGATGGTAAGGAGTGGAAGGAAACTGTCATAAATCTTGGGGATTATGTAGGTTCTAAAACTCCAGTATTTGTAGCTTTTAGATTGACTTCGGATAGTTCAGTTCATAAGGCAGGATGGTATATTGATAATGTAAGGTTGGTTGGAGTGGATAATGAGCCTCCAGCTATACCTACAGAGTTAACAGCAGAACCTTTTATTAGAGGAATTAAATTAGATTGGGAATCAGTATCTGATGGAGATTTATCTTATTATAATGTATATCGTTCAGAGGTTTCAGGTGAAGGATATGAAAAGATAGCTGAAGTTCCAATCAATACCTTTGTAGATAGTGCAGTAGATGCAAATACAACCTATTATTATGTAGTAGAAGCGGTAGATTTTTCAGGAAATGTTAGTGGATATTCTAACGAAGTAAGTGCTACAGCTTTAGAATTTACAAATATATTTGGTACTAACTTTGAAGAGGATGATGGTGGATTTATTACAGGAGTTACAGAGGGAACTGAAAATTGTTGGGAATGGGGGGGTATTCCAACTTCTGGTCCCAATGTTGCAGTTTCTGGAGAAAAATTATGGGCAACAAATCTTACAGGTAACTATACTGCAAGAAATGATGCTTATATCGAATCTCCAGCTATAGAAATTCCTGAAGGAAGCAATCCAATTTTGACCTTTACTCATTGGTATGATTTTGAAGGGACCACTACTAAATGGGATTATGGGCAAGTTTTAGTATCTAAGGATGATGGAGAAACTTGGATTAATATCACTCCAGAGGATGATGGGAAATATGGCAGAAGGGTTCAAGAATGGAAGACAGAAGAATTGTCCCTTGCTGATTTTGATGGAGAAACAATAAAAATAAGATTTTCTTCCATTCTGATGGTTCAGTATTTTATTCAGGATGGTATGTAGATGATGTTTATGTAGTAGGAGCTATAGATGGGAATGAAGTACCAGAATATCCTGATGAACCAGAAATCCCTGAAGAACCAGAAGTTAAAAAAAGCTGATTATGTAGATCCAGTAGAACCAAGTTTTAAACTAGATAAATTAAAATTAAATGAAAAGAAAGTTCATAAATATGAAAGGATAGAAGATTCAGTTGCAAGCATTGGACTAATGGCCAGGGGGGGATCTGGTATTCCAGTAGAAAATGCTGTAGTTACTGTATTGGAAACAGGAAGAAGCGTTAAAGCAGATCCTGTTACTGGTAGATTTAATATGAGAGCACCAATAGGGGGGGAATATACTATAAGGGCAGAAGCCTATGGATATTATTCGCAAGATGCTACAGTAGTAGTAGAAGAAGAAAAAAACAGTTAATCATACATTCATGTTGGAGCAAAAACCTCAAGGTACTATAACTGGTAGAGTATTTGACCGATACTATCTAAACCCTGCATCTTATGCTGTGATTAGAGTAGTAGAGGATGGAAATATTAAACCTGTTATTGCTGATGAGGATGGTAATTTTATAATAGAAGGAGTATATGAGGGAGTTTATACATTGAAGGTTACTGCAGATGGATTTGAACCAGGAGAAGCCACAGTAGAAGTAGTAGGCAATGAGGTAACAAACATAGATATAGCTCTCAAGAGATTTGTAGGATATGAAGACGAGATTAGCTATGACAATGATATACCAACGAATGCACTAGTATTAAATGCAGCCAATAATGGATTAGCAGTAAGATTTACTCCATCTGAGTATGGGAAAGTTGTAGGAGCAAATATATATTTCTGGGGGGGTAATGATTGGCCAACTCCAGGAGGAACTGAAATAGGAATAGCAATATTTGACACAGATAATAATGGTAATCCATCTCAAATGGTAGGAGAACCAAAAATAGTAAATGTAAATAGAGGAGAATGGAATCTAATAGACTTATCAGAATTTGGATTTGCAACAGATAGAGATTTCTTTATAGCAAC
>JMBX01000063.1_pt1 | contig 26142 bp, 31 predicted proteins | sample 616521 | NCBI WGS metagenome assembly JMBX01 (sample SAMN02727906, study PRJNA239997) | anaerobic digester metagenome | biome: anaerobic digester; isolation source: mesophilic anaerobic digester inoculated with municipal waste water sludge... | place: Germany: Bielefeld University, CeBiTec ...
AAATGATCAAATAATCAATGCAAAGGAGAACAGATCAGAAAAGCATATGAGGATGCCAAGGCACAATATGCATCATTGGGAGTGGATATTGATAATGCCATCGAAAAGTTAAACAATCAATCAATTTCGATACATTGCTGGCAGGCTGATGATGTATCGGGGGGGTTTGAAAATCCAGACGGGGGGGAATTGACCGGGGGGGTATCCAGACTACCGGCAACTATCCGGGAAAAGCGCGCACTATAAGTGAGTTAAGGAGTGACCTCGAAAAAGTGCTTTCACTTATCCCGGGAAAACACAGAATAAGCCTACACGCTACATATGGTGATTTTGGCAACGAATTTGTTGATCGCGATAAGATTGAACCAAAGCATTTTCAGAGCTGGATAGATTGGGACAAAAGAAAAAGGAGTAAAGCTGGACTTTAACTCAACTTTTTTTCACACAAGAAATCAAATAGCGGTTATACTCTTTCAGATTTTGATCCTGAGATCAGGGATTCTGGAAAGAACATTTACGCCGGTGTAGAAAATTGCAGCGGAGATAGGACGTCAGCAGGGTGATCCCTGTATTCATAATATATGGATTCCGGACGGAGAAAAGATAAAACTGTTTCCCGCTACGAACACAGAAGACTTTTACAGGAGTCGCTTGATGAAGTTTTAGCAGAAAAAAATCAGCACCGATTATCTGAAAGATTGTATCGAGTGCAAGCTCTTTGGCATTGGAAGCGAGAGTTATGTAGTGGGTTCACACGAATTCTATATGGGCTATGCTGTTAAAAACAACATGATGCTGACTCTGGATGCCGGACACTTCCACCCGACCGAGGTGATCTCAGATAAAATATCTTCCATGCTGCTCTTTGTTCCCGAACTAAATCTGCATGTAAGTCGTCCTGAACGGTGGGACAGCGATCACGTGGTTATTCTAAGCGATGAGCTGCTGGCTTTATCTCAAGAGATTGTTCGTTCAGGGCATATCAACCGTGTTCACGTTGGACTCGACTATTTCGATGCATCTATCAATCGTATAGGTGCATACGTAGCAGGGATCCGCTCTACACAGAAAGCCATGTTGCAAGCGCTTCTTGAACCGACCCCCCCAAAATTAGTCGAACTGGAAACCCGGAATAAGAATTTTGAACGTTTGGCCTGGTTTGAAGAACTGAAGTCGATGCCATGGAGTGCAGTATATAACTATTATTGCCTGCAACAGGATGTTCCGGTAAGTGATGCATACATCAAAGAGATTCAAGAGTATGAAAATCAGGTAACATCTAAAAGAAATTAAACAATGAATATAATTTTGGGTTTACTGATTATTGCTGTGGGAAGTATGGGCCAATCAAGCTCATACGTCCCCATCAATAAGATCAAGGAGTGGTCCTGGGAAAACTTCTGGTTAACACAGGGAGTTTTTGCATGGTTGATTTTTCCTTTTTTTGGGAGCAATCATTGCCAACTCTCTGCCCGAATTGATTGAAATATATACCTCCAATCCGGCTGCATCGTGGCAGACAATCGGATATGGCATGCTATGGGGGGAATCGGAGGATTGACTTTCGGGTTGAGCATGCGCTATCTGGGAATCGCACTCGGACAATCGGTTGCACTGGGCACTTGTGCCGCTTTCGGAACCCTAATACCGGCATTATTGACAGGAACCGACCTACTCTCTCCAAAGGGATTGATCTTGCTGCTGGCTGTTGCCGTTACATTGGCAGGTATTGCGTTGGTAGGCTATGCAGGAAGTTTACGTTCTAAAAATATGCCGGAAGAAGAACGAAAGAAAGCGATCAAAGATTTTGCACTGAAGAAAGGACTTCTCATAGCATTGCTATCTGGTATAATGAGTGCCTGTTTCAGCTTGGGTTTAAGCGCCGGAATACCCGTAAAAGAGGCATCCATTGCTGCGGGAGCAAGGCAGCTGTTTGCACAGAACCCGGTTACTTTATTGGTCACTCTCGGTGGATTTATAACCAATCTCATCTATTGCCTCTATATGAACCGGAAAAACAAAACCGGAGGAGAAATAAAACGTTCATCAACAAATGTTTTGGTAAACAATTTTCTGTTTTGTGCATTGGCGGGGTTACTTTGGTACTCCCAATTTTTCGGTTTGGGGGGGATGGGACAAAGTTTCTTCGAACCCAATGGTGTAATGATGGCCTTTTCATGGAGTATCCTTATGTCGTTGAACGTGGTTTTCAGCAATGTCTGGGGGGGCATTATCCTGAAGGAGTGGAAAGGAGCAGGAAAAAAAGCCATCACTTTTTTTTAGCTTTGGGCATGGCGATATTGATCCTTTCTCTGGTGATACCAAATTTATTTAAATGTTAATTCATTTGAAGTGTTTTTTATCCTCCTTGGGTTTATAGAATGTACATAATGCGGCTTTGACTGAAATATCATAAGTGAAGTCTGCTGCATTATGGTTTGTTTTAATAATTTTAGTATATTTACTCACTTAAACAATAATTTATGCAAACTTAAACAGAAAGTCCATGAGATATAATGATTTCGGTATCGACTTTAAATACCTGTTGGTCAGCGAAAGGGACAAAAAAAATTCGGGCTTACGATCAATACCGTTGGTTTTCAACCGATAGCTCCACACACACAGTATCCATCCACAGATCACCCCAAAAGCTACTATTTCAGTCCCGACAAAGGGCGCATTTTATCTGAATATCAGATTGTTTACATCAGCAAAGGCAAAGGCACATTTAATTCAGAGGCCACAAAAAAAGTCAATATAACCAAAGGACAGGCTATTATTCTGTTTCCTGGGCAATGGCATACCTATTGTCCTTTGAAAGATACCGGATGGAATGAGTATTATATCGGCTTTGAAGGCAGAATTATCGATAATATAGTTGAGAATGGGTTCATATCACCCTCAAATCAAGTTCTCGATGTTGGTGTTAATGAAGATCTTGTAAACCTGTTCTCGACTGCCATAAAAGTGGCAAAAGAAGATAAAACGGCAGCTCAGCAAAATTTGGCTGGTATTGCTTTCAATATTTTAGGGACTATACTGTCGTTAGCTCAAACAAAACTTCGAAACAAAGGATAAAGCCCAAAAGATAGAACGGGCAAAGGTAATAATGCTCGAAAATATTCATAAAATATAGATATCAAAGGCATCGCCAATAATCTGGGAATAAGCTACTCTCTGTTCAGAAAAGCTTTTAAAGAATACACCGGATATGCTCCGGCGCAATACTTTCAGGAGTTAAAATTAAAAAAAAGGCCAAGGAGTTATTGACAGAAACCGACTTTTCAATAAAAGAGATCTCTTATGAGTTGAACTTCAGTTCTTATGAATATTTTTTATCTTTCTTCAAGAAAAGAGTCGGCTCCACTCCTCTGGAATACAGAAATTCAGGAAGAGTAAAATAGAAATTTCATGTACATCAGAAAAATATTTTATTATTCATTGTATTTTTATCGGTTTGTTTGCAAGTCAGCGGCCAAGAGGAATCATCTCCATACGGCTTAACAGTTAATTTGCTGGCACATCCGGAACAAGTATATTTAAACGGATACCCCCCCGTATCAACAATACTTGGTGATGCCATAACACAAAAAGAAAATTACCAATTTACCGAAATAAGGACCTCTCACCCTGTCTTCGGGTGGATAGTCTCCTCCGGGACAAACAACACGAAACAAAATTCCTACCGGATACTTGTTGCATCCGACAAAGAGTTATTGGCGCGTGATTCCGCAGATCTGTGGGATACAGGTAAAATAAACAGCGCACAGTCAATTAATATTCCTTACAAGGGGGGGAAACAACTTAGTCCAGGCACAATCTATTACTGGAAGGCAAAGACGTGGGATAATCACGATCGGGAGTCTGCTTTTCCTACATTGCATGTTTCAAGACAGCCGAATCTCTCACAAATTATTTCACAGACAGATATCCCATCCAAAAAGGATGATTATCCTACCCGACTTGTAATGGTGGATGAAAACTGCTATTTTGCAGACTTCGGGAAAGCATCTTTCGGGAGATTGCGAGTCAACCTATTCTCCAAACCGGCACCGACAGTGTACATATTCATTTAGGAGAGTCGATGAAAACGGCAGGATAGACCGATCTCCAGGAGGTTCTCTACGTTATTCAAATTATAAGGTGAAGCCTCAACAAGGGTGGAATACCTATGTGATTGCTATTGGTCCCGACAAACGAAATACCGGATCTCAAGCAGTGCTGATTCCCGAATATATTGGTGAGGTTACTCCCTTTCGTTACTGTGAGATTGAGAACTATAACCACGCCATGGAGGAAAAAGACGTGATAAGGGAAACAGCTTTCTATCCCTTTAACGAGCACGACTCATACTTTCACAGTTCAGATAGTATATTGAATAAGATATGGGATATTAGTAAATATTCCATAAAAGCCACATCATTTCTGGGTGTATATATTGATGGGGGGGATCGGGAAAGAATCCCCCCCTATGAGGCTGATGCTCTGATAAACCAATTGTCGCATTACTGTGTGGCCCGCGAATACAGCATGGCAAGATATACACACGAATATCTGATTAGAAAGCCAACCTGGCCAACGGAATGGATACTTCAATCCGTTCTTATGGCATGGGAAGATTTTATGTTTACCGGAAACAGACAATCCATAGAGTATTATTATGAAGATCTAAAAGCCAAAACATTAACCATGCTTGCAGACGAAGAGGGCTTCATAAGTACTCGTACCGGAAAGGTAACACCTGAAGTATTGGAATCAATACACTTCAAAGGACAATTGCGTGATATTGTTGACTGGCCGCATACCGGTATTTTAGGTCTGGAAAAGGAAGAAGGAGGAGAAACCGACGGATTTGTCTTTACCGATATCAACACAGTGGTTAATTCATTCCACTACAAGGCATTAACACTAATGGCACGTATTGCCGAAGTGTTGGGAAAAGCAAGTGATCAAAAGTTTTACAGCGAACGGGCTAAACAACTTAAACAATCATTCAATGAACGTCTTTTTGATAAAAGAGAGGTGTGTATATCGACGGCATCGGCACTGATCACGTGTCACTTCACGCGAACATGTTTCCTCTTGCGTTCGGATTGATTTCCGAAAAACATATCAATAGTGTGTTGGAATTTATCCGCTCACGAGGGATGGCTTGCAGTGTATATGGATCCCAGTTCCTTCTCGATGGCATATATAACGCTCATGATGCCGGATATGGGCTGCAGCTACTTACTTCCACAGGTGAACGAAGCTGGTACAATATGATCCGTGCCGGCTCCACCATTACAATGGAAGCATGGGACAATAAATATAAACCCAACCAGGACTGGAGCCATGCATGGGGAGCAGCTCCTGCAAACCTGATTCCGCGCAAGCTGATGGGGATAGAACCTCTTGAGCCGGGATTCAAAAGATCAGAATCAAACCCCCCCAACCCTCAAAGCTCGAACATGCCGAAATCAAACTCCCGACAATCCGGGGCAATGTCCAGGTTAGTTTTACAAACAACCCGGACCAATCATTCCGGCTCGAGGTAAGCATTCCGGCCAACACCACCGCGGATATCTATCTCCCCCCCTTCTATTCGGTAAAACAGGTCATAAGTAAAGACAACAACCCCCATTTCCTATCGAAAGCAGGGGGGGATTTCTCTGTCATAGATAATATTGGTTCGGGGGGGAATTGGATTTTATGGTAAAGAGATAATCTACAGCGCTTATCAGACGCCATCACCGTCGATAATCTTACCAAGTTATTAAGTCATGGTTTTAACTAAAAAATGCAAATAAAATACTTCTTTTGATAACAGCATTATTAAGCCAGGTAATGGTTGCAGAGAATCCTGTCAGACCGGTTGTCTCCGACAAGTTACATGCTTCCCATTCTACAGAAATTATGGGGGGGTATATGGGGGGGAATAAATTTACCTTATCGTATAACAACAGGATACTTGCTCAGGATATCGAAAAACTCATTCACCCATTTACTTTAAGAGACGGACACAGTTGTTGGCAAGGCGAATTTTTTTGGAAAATGGTTCACCTCTGATGTTCTCGCATATAAATACAAACCGGCTCAAACACTGTCTGAAATCCTAAAAGGGCTGCTGCCGGATTGATCGACACCCAAACATCCGACGGTTATATAGGAAACTATGCACCTGATAGTCATCTCAACGCTTGGGATAATTTGGGACCGAAATACTGCATGCTGGGATTACTCTCCTATTATAACCTGACAAAAGATACAAAAGCCCTGAATGCGGCAGCAAAGGAAGCAGATTTCTGATGCAGGACATTCGCGATGCACAGTTGCCGAACGGCCTGGTGACGAGTATTGCTCCCGAAGACGTAGTTTTAACGGCGGATTCTGGACTCCCCCCGAATGGGGGGGAAGCGCCAGCGTTATTTTCCGTTTATCTACTACGAGTTTTACGGCGACAACTCGCTGATCGTGGAATATTTCGATGTAATGCAAAGGTAGGTCGACTACCTGACCACAACAGCAAAAGACCACATCGTTTCGCACGTGTTGTCCGATTGGCGCGATTACCGGGAAGATCAGCCTTATGGCGTATCGCACAATACCTCCCATATCATTATCCGCAATACAACGGTACGAATTCGTTTTTATTCGATCGCATGATTCACCTGGATGCAGTGTTCACAGCCGGATCAATATCTCACAAACCCGCTGAAAACAACAAATGGGACATTCATTCCCATCGAGGATCCTTTTTTTTAGATCTTTGCAAGATTTGCTTGAAGCATCATTCAAATACAATAAACAAACAATTCATTAATTATAACAGTACATTTGAAACTTTTTTTATGAAAAAAATCTTAATTACTTTATCGCTAATCGTTGCTCTTGCAACCAATACAACTGCTCAGCTGAATATTCTGAAGAATCAATTTAAACAGAACCTGCGACAGGATGAAATTATCAGAAGTTATGTAACACCCGTAAAAATCATCTGGCAATCAGATACGGAAGGGAAGCAGGTTATCAAACCGGAAGCACTCCTGACCCGCTTTGACGGTCAACTCTCCACCAGCGGTGCAGGAATGTGTATGCTCAGGTCGGATGATGATAAACAGGCTTCCGTCTTGCTGGATTTCGGTACTGAACTGTACGGAGGCATTGAGATCGCGGCAGCAATCAGGGGGGGGAAAAGAAACCGATCAAGGTCAGGGTTCGCCTGGGGGGGAGTCGGTGTCGGAAGCCATGAGTGATGCCATCGACAACAGCCGCCCCCCCGGGATGCAGTCGGCCACCAACGAACACTCACTGAGGGATTTCACGTTGGAAATACCTTGGTTGGGAACCGTTGAAATCGGTAATTCGGGCTTTCGCTTTGTACGCATCGACCTGCTGGATAAGGAGGTAGAATTTCCTCTCCTGCGCTGTAAGGGCAATTGCGCGATACCGGGATATTCCCTACTTAGGATCATTCAAATCCAGTGATGAACGGTTGAATAAAATCTGGGAAACGGGAGCCTATACCGTACACCTCAACATGCAGGATTACCTGTGGGACGGGATAAAACGTGACCGGCTGGTCTGGGTAGGAGATATGCATCCTGAGGTGATGACCATCAACAGCGTTTTTGGAGACAATGAAGTAGTGAGGAAGAGTCTCGACTTCGCCCGGGATACCACTCCTCTGCCAGGATGGATGAACGGAATCTCCTCTTATTCGCTCTGGTGGATCATTCTCCACAGAGACTACTATTTACACCAGGGTGACATGGCTTATCTGAAAGCACAACAAAGCTACCTCAAAAAAACTCATTCCCCAGATTACATCCAGGGTTTCAGGAGGAAAGGAAAACCTGGATGGGGGGGCCGTTTTCTGGACTGGCCAACAGCAGAAAACGAAGCGGTAATCCATTCAGGCTTGCAGGCCCTTACTTTGCTGACCATGGAGCTGGAGCCGATATTGCCACCTGGTTAGGTGATCAGGAATTGAAAACCTATGCACAACTACAGCCAAAGCACTTAAGAAACACTCCCCATCCGACCAGGGAAACAAACAGGCGGCAGCGCTACTATCGCTGGTGAATCTCATACCTTCGAAAAAAAAGCGGCAGATGTGATTCTTAAAGATGGAGCAAACGATTTTGCCACCTTCTACGGGTATTACATGCTGGAAGCCCTGGCCAAAGCAGGGAAGTATCAGGAGGCCATGGACATCATTTCTGACTACTGGGGAGCAATGCTTGACCTTGGTGCCACCACCTTCTGGGAAAACTTTGTATATGCGGAAAGGGTGAATGCAACAAGAATCGATCAGTTATCCATCTCTGACAAGTTCGATATCCACGCCGATGGAGGCGCCCATTGCTACATCGGTTTACGGGGGCAGTCTTTGTCACGGATGGGCTTCCGGACCCACGTCTTGGCTCACGGCTCATGTATTGGGAATCAAAGTAATGGAGCCGGGATCCAAAGTGATACAAATCCGTCCCAACCTCGGTAATCTTCAATATGCAGAAGGAACTTACCCAACTCCGTATGGCATTATAAAAGTGAAACATGTGAAACAGGCAAACGGGAAAGTGACCAGTGAGATTGAAGCTCCGGATGAGATAAAAATCATCCGGTAACAAACTTAAAAGTTTTTAGCCCCCCCATCATCATATGTACAAGCAACTCTCGTTTCTCTTTTTGTGGCTTTGCTGGATCCAGCTCTCAGCGAACAGTTCTTCCCAAAAGATTGTCAACATTGCCCATCCCTCATGGGGGGACGACAGTAACTGCGTCGTCAACATATTCCTCACAACACGGTGTTTATAACCTGACCGATGATCGGTTTGAAAAAGGAAACAGTTGGCTCAGCGATCCCTTCAACTCAGCGATCAACGGCATGCCCCCCCAGTGTTTGTGGATGACATGAAGAAGATGAGACCAATCATTAGGGGGATTCTTGGTCAGTCAACGGCAGTATGACCATGGAATAGAGCCCAAACTTGTGGTCTTCTCGGTCAGTAAAGACAATGTATAATGTGAAACGGTACTTGAAGTAACGAACATGTCGAACGATTAAAAATGAACTGGATTACAGGACAACTGATCCGGCACCAGGTCGTTACCTGAAAGGTTCTCACCATTGCTGAACTTCATAGGGAGAGGTGGGAAGTTGTGCTTTCCTTCAAATGAATAAAACAACATCTGCATATCAAATCATTTTATGGCACTTCTGAAAATGCCGTCTATACCCAGATATGGATAGCCGTATGTGTGTTCTTGCTTTTAGCATTGGCCAAGAAAAATATGCACATCGAAGGACCCTCACTTTATATGATTTCTCAAACCATGGGAACGATGAATAAGTACCAACTGTTTAAACTTTATCGGCCATTTTTCTTAACTTATTTATCAATTCTATCAGTTATTGTTAACCTTGATGCTTTACATTTGCATAAACTTTACAAAATCAAAGGTCATTCTATACATTTTTCTAAAATCCTCATATGAAGTATTCACTTGTCATCTCTGATTTACCCGATTAATGCTAATATGACTAAAAATTAAAGACGTTGGACACATCTTAGTTAATCAATAATAATCTTCAAAAAAAGACACAATTAAAAGAGTATTCTAAATTACTTACAAAAGTATCGAAGGCTTGATATCTTCTAAAAGGAATCACAATATGTTAAAAATAAATTTTTCCAACAATATCATTTACAAAAACAAAAAAATGAATTCCTATACTAGGGCACGCACCTTACGACGCAATTTACTCATCCTCTTCATGCTGCTTATCACAAATCAATTCATTGCAGCCCAAAAAGTTGACAGCGACAAATGGTCCGTTACCGATGCACTGAACAGAAAAGTCAGGGAATACCCTGATGCGGGCGATAAGAGGGAGAAGTTTGTGGCCATATTTTATTGGACCTGGCATCAGGGAAAGGATGATACTACCATTACGGTTAAAAACATCACCGAGATTATCCGTATGCACCCGAAGCCATGAAGGATTACAACCATCCTGCATGGGGAAAAACAAAACCTGGATTCTTTTACTGGGAACAGCCATTGCTGGGTTATTACAGGACTACCGATCCCTGGGTATTGAGAAAACATGCCGAAATGTTGGCGGATGCCAAGGTTGATGCGGTCTTCTTTGACTGTACAAACGGAAGCCTTACCTGGGTGGAATCATACGAAGCACTGATGAAAACCTGGGATCAGGCCCAAAAGGATGGAGTCAACGTGCCTAAGATCGCATTTATGCTACCCTTCGGTCCCGTTCCGCACTCGCTGGTCTCCCTCAGACAATTGTATCGGGATCTATACAAACCCGGAAGGTACAAGAACCTCTGGTTTAACTGGAAAGGGAAACCGATAATCATGGCTTATCCCGACAATCTCACCAGCTCCGAAGAGGACAGGGCGATTGCAGATTTCTTCACCTTCAGGCCCGGTCAGCCTGACTATGTAGACGGACCAAAACGAAAAGATCAGTGGGCGTGGCTGGAAAATTATCCCCAAAAAGGGTATGTTCCGCAACAGGACGGGACCTTCGAGCAGGTGGCTGTGGGAGTGGCACAGAATGCCGCACCCGAGACCAAGGGTCATTGCAGTGCCTTCAACCTTCCCGGCTCACAGGGAAGAGACTTCTCCTTCCGGAACGGATTCGATCCCCCCCGGGTTGACGGTTATCTTTATGGATGGAACTTCCAGGAACAGTGGGAGCGTGCTTTTGAAATAGACCCCCCCGAACTGGTATTTGTCACGGGATGGAACGAGTTTATCGCAAGTCAGTGGCTTCCCGAACATAACTGGACCGGCGATCCCTTCTCTTTCGTGGATCAGTTTGACTGGAAAAGAAGCAGGGACATCGAGCCCAACAAGGGATGGGGGGGTGATAAGGGAGATGTCTGTTACCTGCAACTGGTTGACAATGTGAGAAAGTTCAAGGGAATGACACCTCCGGAAAAACCTCCGTCCCAAAAACCATAAAGATTGGGAAACCCAATCAGTGGGACGATGTAACACCGGTCTACGACCATTACAAAGGAAATACCTTTTATCGTGACCACGTGGGCAGGAACAACACCTACTACACCAACCGTACAGGAAGAAACGACATTACTAAAGCCAAAGTTGCCAGAGACTGGCAGTTTATTTATTTCTATGTGGAAACCGCCGGGAAACTTTCTTCACGAAAAGATCCCAACTGGATGATGCTGTTTATCGATATCGACAGGGATAAATCTACCGGATGGAATGGTTACGATTACATAATCAACCGCCAGAGTCCAACGCCAAAAAAAGGTGATTGTGGAAAAAAATATCGGTAATCGATGGGAATGGAAAGAGGTCAACAGGAAGCCTTATGTGGTAAACGGTAACCGACTCGAGATCAAGATCGACCGAGAGACCCTCGGAATGAAGGGAAAAGCACTCGATTTTGAATTCAAGTGGAACGACAATATGCAGGAAAATGGGAACATCATGGATTTCTACGTGAACGGGGGGACACTGCTCCGGGAGGAAGATTCAATTTTGTCTATAAAGTGGAATAGCGTATGCTATCGTAGTTTTCGTTCACATTTCTGCTGATTTCAACTAACATTATAAAATACCTTTATGAGTACGCGATTGAATTTTTGGTCTATCTATTTCTTTTTTCCGCAACTGGTTTGTTTGCAAACGACCGGGACGGTTTGCCGATTGTACCCAAACCCCCCAGCAGGGAACCATTGCAGAAACGTATATCACTTTCGATAATGAATGGGAAGTTTACATTGATCATGAAGCAAAGGAGGCCTCCGATTATGTAACATCTGTACTGAAAGAGTGTGGCGTGCAGGCTCGTTTTACAGCGAGGAAAAATAGCGCCGATTTAATTCTCGATATCCAACAGAAAATATCAAAAAATCGGGAAGCATATCATCTATCTGTTTACAAAAACAGGAAGATCCGGGTATTGGCTGCCTCCCGTAACGGATTACTCTATGCCCTTCAGTCCCTGCGACAAATCATCTCCCGTTCGGGAAACGGGATTACTCTCCCCCCCGTCTGCCGGATAATGGACGAACCCGCTTTTCCATGGCGTGCATTTATGCTCGATGAAAGTCGGCACTTTCAAGGGATGGAAACGGTGAAAAAAACTTCTCGACGAGATGAGTTACCTGAAAATGAACATCTTTCACTGGCACCTGGTGGATGATCCGGGGTGGAGAATTGAGATAAAAAAATATCCGGAGTTAACAGCAATCGGATCCAAACGCGATTTTTCACACCGCGATTTAACGCTCGAACAGTGGAACAAACAATTTCCGGAGAGAAAGATGCATTACTCCCAGGATGAGATTCGCGAGATCGTGCGATACGCCGGCGAAAGGGGGGGTATTCAGGTCGTACCTGAAATTGAGGTACCCGGTCATGCGTCTGCCTCAATCGCTGCATATCCCTGGCTCGGGGGGCAAGCAGCAAACTGCAGGGAAGCGGTATCTGGGGGGCGATCTTTATGATGTCACCGATCCGAAGGTAGAGGCATTTATTCGCGATGTTTTAGATGAAGTCATAACACTATTTCCATCAAAAATCATACATATCGGTGGCGATGAAGCCAACTACACCCATTGGGAGAATAATCCGCAGATCATACAGTTTATGGAGGATACGGGAATCCCGACCTTTGCAGATCTGCAGGTATGGTCAATCAACCGTTTCTCTAAATACCTGGAGTCGAAAGGAGTACGCATGATGGGATGGAACGAAATCACTGGCGACAACATCCGCGGTGAGGCCCATCTCAAAGCAAGCCAATCGGAAAAACTGGCCGAAGGGACATTGGTTCATTTTTGGGATGGGGGGGACATCATCCTGATCAACAAAGCCATCGACGAAGGCTATGATGTGGTAAATTCAAACCGGCATTACACCTACCTGGATTACTCCTACGAAGTAACCCCTCTTGAAAAGCCTATTCGTTTCATCCGCTACCCGAGGAGTTGGCAAAGAGAAAGCCTCAAAGATTACCGGACTCGGTTGCCAGATGTGGGGGGGTGAATATACCCCCGGACCTGACGCGGTTGTACTATCAAACGTTTCCGCGCATTGCAGCCTATGCAGAATGCGGATGGACAAAGCCGAAACAAAACTACGATGAGTTCCGCAACCGTGTGAAAATACCGAACATCGGTGGCGGAAAATGGGTTACTTAAACCAGCAACCCGCTTATTCGGTTCAGGATGACACCTTTACTTTGAGGCAACTCCCTTCACAAAGCGGTGGAACGGGCAGCTTTTAAATATTCACACAGTATGAAACTAAAAATGACAATGTTACTGGCTGTGATCAGCATGATACACCTGATTGGGTGTAAGCAAAATCCACACACTAACCTTACACAATTGTCTCAGGAATTGGAGAGAGGATTTATCACACCTCCCGATTCCATCCAGACCAGTGTATATTGGTACTGGATTTCGGATAATATCTCCAAAGAAGGTGCAATAAGAGACCTTCATGCTATGAAAAAGCAGGAATCAACCGCGCTTCATTGGCAACATCGGGATTGATGACCTTCCCTACGGCAAAATAAAAATGTTCAGTGAAGCGTGGTGGGAGATACTGCATACTGCTTTGAAAACAGCTACGGAACTGGATATAGAAATCGGTATCTTCAACTCTCCGGGTTGGAGTCAATCGGGAGGCCCATGGATCGAACCGGAACAATCGATGCGCTACCTGGCCTCATCGGAACTCGTGGTGAAAGGTCCACAAACCATCACGCAACTTCTCCAGAAACCAAACGAACAGTTTCAGGACGTGAAGGTGATCGCTATCCCGAACGTGATGCGTGAAGAGTTGATGTTGACCCATAAAATGCAGTAATTGAGAGTACCCCCCCTCTCCTTGCCAACCTTGGACGACTGACAGACAATGATCCGCAGACAGGGATAAACCTGCCGGAGGGAAATAGTGTGTCCATCAGTTTCAAATCGGAAAAACCGTTTACAGCCAGAAGCCTCACTGTCCAGACAACTCGGGCACCGTTCATGGCCGATGCGGTTCTACAGATCAAGGAGGGTAACAACAATTATAACACCGTTTCGCAATTCGTTATTAACCGATCCAATCCTGCTTTAAACGTAGGGTTTGATCCATACGCACCCGTAACAATTGCCTTACCGGCCACCACATCCAGAGAATTCAGGCTGGTTCTTACTTATCGGTCCGGAGGAAGTGGCCTGGCAGAGGTCAACCTGAGCGGTGTTCCCCCGTATGGAAAGGTATAGTGAAAGACACTGGCCAAGATGCATCCCACCCCCCACTTCCCTACTGGAAAGATTATCTCTGGCCGGAACAACCGGAAGTAGACGATAAGAGCCTGATCATTCAGGATAAGCAGATTCTCGACATTACGCAACACTTGTCCCCTGAGGGAGTCCTCAGCTGGGATGTACCGGAAGGGGAATGGATAGTTTTAAGGATGGGTATGGCTCCCACCGGGGGGGTCACCAACGGGCCAGCTTCTCCTGAAGCTACCGGTTTGGAGGTAGATAAAATGAGTAAAAAAATGGACCGCTGTCCATTTCAACCGTTTATCGGCGAGATCCTGAAGAGAATTCCTGAGGCCGACAGAAAGACATTTAAAGTGGTCGTACAGGATAGTTATGAGACAGGAGGACAGAATTTCACCGATGGCATGCTGGAAGAATTCGAACAGCGCTACGGATATGATGCTTTTCCCTATCTGCCGGTCTTCAGAGGTACGTGGTCAACAGCCGGATGGAATCAGACCGTTTTCTTTGGGACTTGAGAAGAATGATCGCAGACAAGATCGCTTACGACTATGTAGGTGGTTTGAGGGAAGTAAGCCACCAACACGGTTTAACTACCTGGCTCGAAAATTACGGGCACTGGGGGATTCCCGGGTGAGTTCCTGATGTACGGCGGTCAGTCGGACGAAATTGGCGGTGAATTCTGGAGTCAGGGTGAACTGGGTGATATCGAGAACCGTGCGGCCACATCCGCAGGACACATCTACGGGAAAACCAAAATCTCCGCCGAATCGAACACTTCCGGCGGGCCGGCCTATTCCAGGCATCCGGCGATGATGAAACAGCGTACAGATCGCTTCTTTGCCGAAGGGATAAACAATACGCTCCTGCATCTGTACATCATGCAGCCTTACGAAGAAAAAAAATCCCGGGGTGAATGCATGGTTTGGGAATGAGTTCGACCGCAAGAATACATGGTTTTCACAACTGGATGTCTATACAGAGTATTTGAAACGGGTGAACTTTATGTTACAACAAGGTTTGAACGTAGCAGATGTTGCTTACTTCATTGGTGAAGATACTCCGAAAATGACCGGTATTACAGATCCACCTTTGCCTATCGGTTATCAGTACGATTACATAAATGCAGAAGTGATCGAACAGGATATGACGGTGAAAAATGGTTTACTGACCCTCCCCCCCATGGCACACAGTACCGGGTGCTCGTGCTTCCCAAACAGGAAACGATGCGTCCGGAACTATTGGCTAAAATCAAAAAAACTGGTCAACGAAGGAGCCTACATACTGGGGCCGGCGCCAAAGCGCTCACCCAGCCAGCAGAACCAACCGGAGGCAGACAACCGGGTAGAGCAATTGGCGATCGAACTTTGGGGGGGTGACCTGGTCGACGAAACAATCAAACAGCGGGACTACGGAAAGGGTCTGATCATGAATGGTTTGTCACTTGAAGAAGTTTTCGACAGGATCGGACTTCTCCCCCCCGACTGTAAATTGCCGGAAGACAATTCTATTCACTACGGACACCGGACCATGGGAGGGATAGAGATTTACTTTCTTTCCAACCAGACGGATAAAGAACAAATCATTACACCCAAATTCCGGGTAAAAGGGATGCAACCTGAAACATGGGAGCCTACCACCGGATATACCCGTTCACTCCCTGCCTTCGATGATAAGAACGGCGTTACAGCGGTTCCGATAAAAATGGCACCATTTGAAAGCACTTTTATCGTTTTCAGGCATAAAAGCGATAAAAAGGCAACCTCCTACAATCCTGAAACGAATTATCCGGCACCTCAACTTGTTGCCGACCTCTCCCGGGACTGGACCGTTACGTTTGATCCGCTTCGCGGAGGACCATCCGAGCCGGTGCGGTTCGACTCATTAAAGGACTGGACAACATTCTCCGACAATGATATCAAATATTATTCGGGAACAGCTATCTATAAGAACCATTTCACAATAGATTCGTTATCCGGCCATCACGAAATCACTATCGATTTGGGAAAGCTTACCGCCATGGGTAAAGTCTATATAAACGACATATATGCCGGAGGAGTCTGGACCCCCCCCATACCGGCTGAAGATAACGCCGTTCTTAAAGAAAGGGACAAACGCCATAAAGATTGAAATCGTAAACAACTGGATGAATCGCCTTATAGGAGAACTCAAGCTGCCAGAAGACCAACGTACAACCGGGTGTTTTGTTAATCCGTACAACAAAGACAGTACTCTTCAGCCTTCGGGTTTATTCGGGCCGGTAACAATCAGCAGAATCAGAACCTATCATAAAATATTAAAATAAAAAAATAAACTTATTGAATAATGAAATTAAAAATCTCAATCCGCGTTTTCCCGGTATCTTTTTTTATTATAATGCTCCTTGCCTGTTGTACTACCGGGAAAAGGTTTACACTCTGGCAACTGCCCTCACAGGTCAATACAATCGGTAATAGCTATATCATAAAAAGTAATGGAGGAAAAGTTGTTGTAATAGACGGAGGCACAGCATCGGAAGAATCATACCTGAGAGGCTTTATAGGAGCACTTGGAAATGAAGTGGAACTGTGGATCGTAAGCCATCCACATGATGACCATATGGGTGCTCTTACAAATATACTGGAAAAGCCCAACGACATCATTATTAAAAGAATTATCCATTCGGCACTCCCTGATTCCATTATCAGACTGGAAGAGGCCAGTCAGGAAGATGTGTATAAATATGATAGAGCACTTAACAATTCCGGTATAGATGTGGTGAATATTACCGAACCGGGTTTGCAGTTTGATATTGATGAAATCAGATTCAAGATATTAGGGGTCGCCAATCCTGAATTCACAACAAATCCGTACAACAACTCAAGTTGCATCATTCGTGTTTGGGATAACCACAAATCGTTCGTTTTTCTTGGTGATGCCGGCGTTGAGTGTGGGAATAAAGCACTCCAAAGTTCATTTGTAAACGATCTGAACTGCGACTACCTGCAGATGGCTCATCATGGGCAGCAAGGGTGTGATGAGAATTTTTACAAAACAGTCAACTTCCATACCTGTCTCTGGTCAACTCCAACCTGGGTTTGGGAGAACAATAATGGGGGCGGCCCCCCCGGCTCAGGAAATCTGACAACGATGGATACACGTAAATGGATGGATGAAAAAGGAATAAGAAAACATTTTATTTCCTGGCAAGGACTTGCAAAAATAAAATAGGTTACTGTAGCTCTGTTAAAACTATTTAGAAGAAGTACGATGGGCAAATTTGAATTTGCCCATCGTACTAATAATATTAGCTTTCCATTTCTCAAAAAAGAACCGCCATATGGATTATCCGTTTTATCAAATATCCTATATCGACATAAAGTAATAGATCCGGCAAACATTTACAGCAGTTTTTATACTCCCCCCCAATAAATGGGTTCTACTCTTTGTATGTAAATGTATGTTTACCCGGTTTTAAATTAGTCTCATCATCTCCAGCTTTCAATATACCTGTAGTTCCCACCGGTAAAGAGATGGTGAGTTTTACTTCATCTTTTACCCTTCTCCACTCACTGGTTATTAAACCTTTTACTGAATAGTAGCTCCCTTTAGCCCAATCTAAATCTTTCACAAAGTGAGGGGGGTAAACAAAATATTCTTAAATCCCGGGTTATTCTTGTCATAATTAATTCCTGCCAGGTTATTCATCATCCAGGCCGATATATCACCCATAAAAACGTGATTCAGAGAGGCATCCTTGAAATCCGGATCCAAGGTCCAGGTCTCGGGTAATGTGCTGTATCCCATGGCTTCCACCCAGTAGCCCCACGATGGGGGGGCATCGGTTTTAAGAGCCATCTTCATCACATCTTCAACATAACCGTATTTAGTAAGCATAGCCGGTACTGTTTTACTGCCAAGAAGGCCAAAGTCTAAAAATAATTGTTTCAACAACCTTATTATGCAGGTTTCGGCCACTAAAGCCTCTTTACCTTCATCCACCAAACCCAAATAGAGGGCAAGAGCCTGAGCTGTTTGTGTTCCCTCAGCATAAATACCGGTAATGGGGGGGTTAAAATATCTATTGTTGATAAGCTCTTTTAGAGTTTCGGCTTTATTACGGTATGGAGTAGAATCTTTGCCCAACAGGTCGGAGAAGAATGACATAAGTTTATTATCCAGATAATAAAACAATGTTGATGTATACTCAACGTTGGTTGTTGACTTCCAGAATACCCAGTCACCTAACCCTGAAGGAAGGTATCCATCTCTCTCTGTGGTTTTGATATACTCCAGATATTTTCATTGATGGTAGAGGTTTTCAATACATCGCATATCGCCATAATAATTATATAAAGCATAAGGAATAATAAACATTGCAGCATCCCATACCGGGCCGGGCCACTCACCAAATCCCCCCCACCCGCAAGACGGGATAATACCTGAAATTTCTCCGCTAGGCCTTTGATTATCAATAAAATCATTCATCCACTTCTCATAAAGAGTAATACCATCATATCCCAACAAAGCCAGATCAATAGCTATATAAGCATCAGCAGTCCAGCCATTCTTTTCACGTTGCGGACAGTCGGTGGGAATACTATGAATATTGCTTCGGTATGCCTGCATAGTAGCATTCCACACCTTATTCAACAAGTCTGACGAACAGCTAAAGCTGCCCACGGGTGCCAGGTCGGTATGCACAAACAGCGCCGTCAGATCATTCTCAGACAACTCAACAGGCTGATCACTCTCCACCTCAACATATTGAAACCCATTGTAAGAGAATGCCGGTGTGAAAGTCTCTCCCTGCTTGTCCCCCCCTTTTAACGTGAACAGGTCACTTTGAAAGATCTGTTCCTCTTTTTCCGGATGGTAATATACATTTATATTCCCCCCCTGTTCCAAACGCCCACCATCCTTTAATAACTCTCCGTAGGAGACGCGTACATTGGTACCTTCGGTCCCTTTCACATGGAGAGAACAGAACCCTGCCATATTTTTCGGGAAGCTATACACATATAGTTGATTGTTGAATTTCTTAAAACCAACTGGTTTTATCGTTTCCGTAACACGAATCGGAGGCATCTGCTGAGAGACCAGTTTTGCGAAGGTGATTCAATTTCCTCTGCATACTCCCAGCCAGAATCATTATAATCGGCATAAATCCAGCCGTTATCTTCAAGGCGTGCATCATAAAATTCGCCGCTATAAATATCATTATAACGGTAAGCACCTGCATTAGTTTTCCAGAGATTATCACTAAGAATAAAATCCTGACTGCCATCCTCGTAATTAATATGAAGTTCGGCGATAAAAGATGGGCGATTCCTCCAGAAAGCAGTTTCAAAAAGCCATTCAGCTTTAGATTGCACGTTATACCACCCGTTTCCCAAAACAGCGCCTATAGCGTTTTTCCCCCCCTGCCTTATCAATCTGGTTACATCGTGTGTAACATACAGGATACGCTTATCAAACTGAGTATAACCAGGATCAAGGCAATGGTCACCCACAGCTTCGCCATTCAGGTAAGCGAGGTAATAACCGGCACTGGCAATATATAAGCGTGCTTGTACCACTTTTTTTATCTGCAAAAACTCCCTCCGAAACATGGGGAGCCGGTTCGAAATCTTTTGGATGGTTGTCGGTAATCCATTTTGCAACCCAATCAGATTCATGCAATTTACCTGTTTCAAAAGAGGCTATATCAGAAAGAATCGGCTCTTTATCATTTTCATTCCATACTTTAACTCTCCAGTAATAACGGGTATGAGATTCATAATCCAGATATGTATCGCAGGGTTGCAAATTTTCTTTATCGGTACCGATATAAATAACGTGTTTTCCCTCCTTAAAATCTTCATCGTCGCCCTGATATTCCCAGGTAAACCGTGGCATAGCCGATTCCACACCCAATGGTTCCACCATGTACTCTGTACGCAGATTCTTTATCTCTACGGTTTTATTGTCTGAACATCCTGCCAATAAAAAAACAGGGCAAAGGAGTAAAACCAATCTAAGCATCATTTTCATTTCAGTTTTTTTATTTATTTTCTATTATGTATTTCGCTACTCATTTCAAAATTAATTCTCCTCCATCCATAATGTCTTGATGACTTAATGTAAACCCTTTCAGTTTTATGCCGTTTAAAGTGATGGATTTGACATATTTGTTTTCCTTACTCAGGTTTTTAGCCACCACTCTGAAGGTTTATTGTTCTCTAAATGTAGTGTAATTTTGGGAAGTTGCGGCGCTCCGACTACATACTCCTGCCCAACCGGATTTACAGGATAGAAGCCCATTGCTGAGAATATGTACCAAGCCGACATTTGCCCGCAATCATCATTGCCGCAAAGTCCATCAGGCTTAGCAGATAGAAACGATCGAAGATTTCTCGTATTAACGATTCGGTTTTCCAGGGTTGATCAACATATTGATAAAGATAGGCTACATGATGACTGGGTTCATTACCATGGGCATATTGACCGATAAGGCCGGTAACATCAGCCGTAAAGCCACTATTCATCTTATCCGGTGCTAAGAAAAAAAGAGAATCCAGCTTACTTGCAAACAGGCCTTTACCGCCCATTAAGCTTATTAAGCCTTCTATTTCATGCTGTACATGCCAGGTATATTGCCATGCGTTTCCCTCTGTATAGTCACCTCCGGCTGTGGAGGCATGTGACAGTCGCAAAGAGTTGAAAGGAGTTCTCCACTCCCCCCCTCCGGAATCCCTGCCGCGCATTAATTTACTTTCAGGATCAAATAAATTTTTAAAAAAAACCGGCACGCTCCGAAAAAGAGTTGTAATCGTCCATTTTACCCATTGCTTTTGCCATCTGAGCCACACAAAAGTCGTCGAAGTTCGACTCCAAGGTTCGGGAGACAGATTCTACTTCGATAAGATCAAAAGGATAATATCCAAATTTATTATATATATCCCACGAAGAGTTAAAATGATTCTCGGTTGAACTCACTTTTATTGCTTCATATGCTTTCTCCACATCATAATCCCTGAACCCTTTAATATAGGCATCTACAATAACCGGAATAGCATGATTGCCAATCATGCAGTGGTTCTCTTTACCCCCCCAAACCGTCCAGATGGGCAGATAGCCCTGTGCTTTGTAATGTGCAATCATGCTCCTGACAAATCCGTTCACCCGCTCCGGGGTTAATATGGTGTAGAGAGGATGGGATGCACGATAGGTATCCCATAATGAAAAGGTTGAGTAATACTCGTTATCCGCAGCCTGACAGACCTGATCATCCACCCCCCCGCGATACTTGCCATCGGTATCGGCAATATTGTTGGTTGAATAAACAGGTGATAGAGCGAAGTATAGAAGTTTGTTTTATCTTCTTCCGGTCCCTCTGCTTCTACACGGGAAAGCAGTTTATTCCATGCTGTTTGATTTTCAGTTCTGACTGCATCGAAATCCCAATCCGGATTCTCCTCACTTATTGCTTTCAGAGCACCATCAGTACTTACCGTTGAAAGACCTACCTTCACATACAGTTCCCTTTTCAAGCGAAGGAAATTGAAGTACCAGACGGTCGGCTCTTTCCTTTTCCTGCCTAGGGACTACACGTTTCTCACCAAAAGGAGCGCTCAGTTCAATCGCAAAAAATATTTCCTTTTCACCCAGGCCTCCACCTCGTTGTGACCTAACAACATCCGATTGCCAACAATCTTCAGTTCCGCTTCCAATACATGGTCCTGCACCGTTTTACCCCCCAACCGGTTATTCCGTTTTGAAGATCAACCAGGAGCTGGGGAATCTCCTCTCCTGAATAGGTGAACTTGTAAAATGCTGTACGTGGAGTAGTAACCATCTCTGCATACACCCGAGCATCAGTGAGATAAACGCTATAATATCCGGCCGAAGCTTTTTGCCTCTCTTTATCAAAGGCACTTAGATACTTATCCTCTCCATTTAGTCGCGTAAAAGGGAATAATAGAATATCCCCCAGATCAGGGCCACCGGTTCCATTGAGATGAGTTTGTGCAAAGCCAATAATTGTATCATCGCCATAATTAAAGCCTGAACAATATCTCCAACCGTCATTCCCCGTTTGCGGACTGGCCTGAATCATTCCAAATGGAGATGTAGCCCCCCCGGGAAAAGTGTGTCCATTATCAGCGGTTCCGATAAACGGGTCAACATAGTTTGTTAAATCTTGTCTGTTTCCTCCATCAATGCAACTGCTCAGTGACAGCACAAGCAAGAGACAGATTAACACATGTTTTACTCTCATATAGAATTATGAATTATTGTTTTTAAGTTTTTTTCATATACTCACTTGGGGCATACCATACTCTTTCTTAAAAATGTTTGTAAAATAGGACTGGCTTTTTATACCTATTCTCAATATCAGTTCTGATATGGCAACATCCTCTTCAGCAATAATTTTAACGGCGACCTTCAGCCGTACTGTCCTGACAAACTGCTTTATAGGCATACCTATGACTTCATCGAATTTTTGGTATAAACTGGTTCTGCTATATCCCAACTCTTTACAGAAGAAATCTACATTCAGATCGGGATTATCTATATTCTTTTCTATCAGTTTAATAATTTCGTAATAAAATTCATTGTCCCGGCTATGCAGACGATCTCCCATTGCAACCGACAAGTAGTTGGACGAAAGATACTTTTTTTTACATTATTCTTCGATTGGAAAAGGTTGGAAATAGTTGAAAAAAAGCAGATCGGTGTTAACGGGTTTTTCCAGGTAGGCGTCTGCCCCCCCAACGTTTACACCTTCAATTTTGGCGTCTAAAGCCACTTTGGCTGTCAACAATATAAACGGGATATGTGCAAATTCCTTGTTTTGTTTTAATGCTTTACAAAGTTCATATCCATCCATTTTTGGCATCATCAGATCAGATAGTATAACGCCGGGCCTGTGTAACCTGATTTTTTTTCCAGCGCATCAAACCCGTCAACAGCTTCCACAATATTATAGCTTTTACAAAGTGTCTGTCTCAGAAAGAGGCGTACCTCCAAATTGTCTTCTACTATTAGCAGAACAGGTTTTAATTCGTCAATATGTGTATTTAGCTCTTTTGGCAGGAGTTTGTAATCTTCATGAACATCTTGATTTACAATAACCCGATTTTTATCATTTATTTCATTTTCCAAGTAATACTCCTTACGAAGAGGTATCTTAATTATATAATCTGTCCCTTTCCCTTTTTCGCTCGAAACTGAAAGTGTGCCTTTATGAGATAGTACCAATTTCTTTACCAAAGCTAAACCAATACCCGAACTTATTATATTGCTATCGTTACTTTCTTCTACCTGATAAAATCGATGGAAAATTTTGGCCAGAGACTTTTTAGGAATACCCATGCCATTATCTTCTATAAATATTTCAAGGTTGTGATCATACTTCTCATTTTTAGTTGTTAAGGTGTACTTTTCATTGAATATATGTGTAAAGTTATCTTTTCCCAATGCCACTTTTACATTAATCATACCATGTGCAGGTGTGTACTTAAAGGCATTACTCAACAGGTTGAAGTAAATTTCAGTAATATACTCTTCATCAAACCAACCCATCTCATCGCGGTCGACCAACATAATATCGAAGTTGAATCCTATCTGTTTAACATCGGCAAGATTTTTAAAATCGAGGCTCAGGGAATCAAAAAAATGAATATATCGGGACCTCATTTACTTTCAGCGGATTGAGCTCCTCTTTTATTTTATCGAAATGAATGGCATTGTCTATAAGCTGCATCATCCGGCCTGTATTACGTGTTAGTATATTACCATACTCCTCTTCCTAATCCTTTTCCCTTATCAGTTTTCGATCGTTCCATGTATCAATGTTAGCGGAGTGCGCAACTCATGAGATACATTGGTGAAAAACTGATTCTGCTGTAATTGCAGCATTTTAGACTGACGTTTTTCTGCCTCTTTCAATGCCAGTTTTTTTTCTTCAGTTCTATCCAATAGGATATGTAGAAGTAAACGGCGACCATAACTATAATAATCAGCAAAATATAAATATATTTAGCTGTTCCTGACAACCACCATGGAGGAATAACATTCAATGGTATTGAGAACACCTCCGTACTCCATATCCCATCATTATTTGTAGCCATAAGCTCCAGTGTGTACTTACCATAAGGCAAATTGGCATATGAGATTGAGTGTACTCCAATTGGCGTTTCAGCCCATTCAGTACCATAGTTAGCCAGACGATATCTGAATTTACAATCGTGAGGAGAGCTGTAATGTGAGGGAGTTAAAATATTTTAATATTGTTCTCGCTATATTTCAGTTCAATTTTATCAACAAAATTCCTTTTTTTGATTATTAACCTCAATATAAGAAATGTTGGGATGAGCCAATGTCCGGTTATTTTTGATTTCGGCGGGGTTAAAATAGATAAAGCCATCAATTCCGCCCATATATATGGTGCCTTCAGAAGAAATAAAAGAGCTACCGATCTTGTAACTATTCATACCTCCAGGAATCTTAAATTCCTGTAAATGTTGATTAAACGGATTAAAACGGTACAATCTGTTTCCACCTGCCCAGATATTATTGTTGTTATCAATCTCCAGGCATTCAATATTTTGATATTGCGAGTCGCCAGTTTTAATTGATGCCGCTTTATAGTCGTTACCATCAAGAAGCACCATCCTGTTCACTCCGCCGCCCAACGTCCCAAGCCAGAGTACCGAATCGTTCTGACGACGAATAGTGCTAATAAAATTTGAATTTAAAGTATATTGATTGCTTTCATCAGCCTGATATTGAATAGTATGCATTACCTGCCCCTCTTCATTCAACATCAGCCGGACCAACTGTTCTCCTGAAGATAGAACACTTCAGGATATATTTCATCAGCATACAGACTTATTACTCGCTTTGGGGTAAATGCACTGGTAGCAGGTTGAGATTCTTTGAATACCGTGCATTCGAAGCGGTTATCTTTTTGAATAATTCTAATTACTCCATGATTCCATGTTCCAGCCCATATCTGACCAAAGCAATCTTTGCTAATACCGGTTACTTCATCATTAGGGAAATTACAGATATCATTCAAACTCTGTATCTTGGGATTGCTCTCCTTTATATTCAATATATCCAAACCATTGGTATGTCCGATCCAGAGCAAGTCCTGATTTAAAAGCAAAGAACGTATATTGTTGCAGCTAAGCGACTTGCCCGATTTGTTATGTAAGTAACGGGTAATTTGTTTGCTGTTTTTATTAATCCTGTTTAGCCCATTGGAGTGAGTACCTACCCATATGCAGGTACCATCATCTGCAATAGCCCTGACTATTTTATCAGATATAGTATTGGGATTATCAGGTTCATGTTGTACACGATAGAAAGCTTTTTGCTGCAAGTCTATTACATTAACCCCCCCACCAGCGTAAGTGGATATAAAAGATTATGAGTCTGATCAATGAAAAGGTCAATAATGAAATCAGAGTTAATTGAGCTGGGGGGCCTTGCCTGCATAAAAGGAAGCCACATTAAGTTCTTCCTTTTCGGGAGTTAAAAGAAACAATCCTTTTGTGGAAGATACCCAGTAGTTGTTTTTAAAATCTTCAACAATATCGGTGATCAACCCATTCTCAAAGGAAATAGGTAATTTTTTTAAGCCTGCTAAGTTTATATATTGATCCCTCATTATTTTTGGAATTGATAAACTGAAGGCTATTGCTGACATATAAATTTTTTTCAGTTGCAATAAAAAGCTGATTATGGCTGTCCAAAAAAAGTATAACGGATTACTTTTCCCTCATCAGATAATATTGCATTCGGGAGTTCAAGTTGATTGATTTTTCTGCCTGAATTCAAAAATAAAACATCCCTGATCTGTAGAAAGCCATACTCTGTTCAGTCTGTCTTTTGCATCGAAAAA
>JMBX01000064.1_pt1 | contig 25961 bp, 45 predicted proteins | sample 616521 | NCBI WGS metagenome assembly JMBX01 (sample SAMN02727906, study PRJNA239997) | anaerobic digester metagenome | biome: anaerobic digester; isolation source: mesophilic anaerobic digester inoculated with municipal waste water sludge... | place: Germany: Bielefeld University, CeBiTec ...
TGCATGGCTTACAGAACCCTCAAATCCATCTAATAGTAGTCTAAAATAGATTACAAATATATAAAGTATATAAATCTTTTTTAAAAGTATTGGCATAAAGATAATGATTTCCCCCCCTTAATAAGGATTTTTTTAATATATAAAAATATAATTAAAGTAGATGCCAGAATAAAAATAATTGAGGCCTTTCCCCCCCTATAAAAGTATATTGGGAGAAGTAATAATAATATACTAAGATTATATATTTTCCTCTTATTTTGGCCTAAGGCAAAGATTAGTGAAGCCCCCCCCAATGTCCAAATAAATACTAAAAAGATTTCATTCATAGGGGGGGCAAAAAGGCAAACATTAGCCACAGGGAATATATAAATGAAATTATAGATATTAATTCTATTAAAATAATCTCTATCATCCTATTTCCCCCCTATATTTATTATATGGCCTGGAAGAATGTCCAAATATTGGTCCTCCAAGGATATAACTACAGTTTTACTTACAATACTATCTAGCCTATTAATAGGCTCTATATAAGTGCCTAAAATCCTGGAGGTTATAATTACTACGGTGGTGTAGTTACCCTGCTTTTTATAATGTTTTTTTTAGGGTATTTTCAAATAGCATATCGGATTTATAACTTAGTCTTCCTAATATTTCAATAAGATTTTCTAAGTGATGATTTCCTAAACCGGGATGGTAATAATATCCCTTTTCATAAATAGATAAATCATTATGAGCATTGGTTATAAGGCCATAGGGAATTTTTTTCTTCTTCCAATTCTTCCATAACACCTCGAGCAATAGATATACAATTTTCTATTAAATCCTCCTCTATAGGTTCCCAGCTAGGTTTCATAGTTTCAATATTTAGAGCTATTAATACACTGTTATCAGTGGTAAAGTCAAAGTTTCTAACCATTAATTCATTGTATTTCATTGAAGAAGGCCAGTGAATATATCTTTCTGGTTCATTTCCCGTATATTCCCTTATGCCAATGGTCATTAGGGGATCATCTACTATCCATCTTCTAACAGATATATCCCCCCCCAATAAGGCACCCATTGGCATTAGTTCTTCCCGTAAATCTAATTTTCTAGGAAGTATTACTATTTCTTTTTTTTCATTTCCAAATATTTATGGCGGTAAGAAAAGCTATAAAATCACCTAAACTAAAATTCACCATTTCTATATTATATAGGCCTCTTTTTTTCCCCCTTTGATTTCATAGCTTCTTCTCACTCTCTGATAGGGCATAATAAATATGGCATATCTATTTCCTAGAGTATTAAACCCCTTGGGAAATTTCTCAGATACTTCCAAAAAGGGAACTGCCATAAATTTATTGTTTTCAATTATAGAATATATTTGGATTTCTTCTCCTATTTCTGCTACATTGTTTTCAATTTCCATTCTGTAATCTAGATTTATATATCCACTAGATAAAGTCCATTTATTAATTAAATAGACTAAAAGTATTACCCCCCCTGCTAAGGCCCAAGCCATGATTAAACACTCTCCAGAGGTACTATTACATTCTCCACTATTTCCTCGATTAATTCTATGGAATCCTCTATATTTTTTTATACCAGAGGCTATTATCCTATGATTTAATACATAGGGCGATACATATTTTATATCCTCAGGAAGTATATAATCCCTACCATTAATAGCTGAATAGGCTTGAGAGGCTTTGAAAACTGCAATAGAAGCCCTTGGACTGGCGCCTAAGGCTATTTCCTTTTTATTTCTCGTTACATTTATTATTTCTACTAAATAATCCATTACTTCTTCATTGATTGATACCTTAGATACATTTTCCAATAGATAGTTTAATTCTTCTAGATCTATTATAGATTCTATATTGTCTAAAGGATTTCCTATGTTTTTATTAATTATGGCTTTTTCTTCTTCCTTAGTGGGATAGCCTAATTTTAACCTCATGAAAAACCTATCCAATTGAGCTTCAGGCAGAGGAAAAGTCCCATAGGATTCTATAGGGTTTTGAGTGGCTAAAACCATAAATGGCAAATTTAATTTTCTAGTTTCCCCCCCATCGGAAGTTATTTGTTTCTCTTCCATGGCCTCCAAAAGGGAAGATTGAGTTCTAGGTGTTGCCCTATTGATTTCATCTGCCAATACTATATTAGAAAATAATGGGCCTTGGCGGAATTCAAAATCTGAAATTTTTTTGATTATAAAAATTCATTCCCGTTATATCTGATGGCAGTAAATCTGGTGTAAATTGAATTCTTTTAAAGGGTAAATCCAGTGTTTTGGAAAAGGCCTTTACCATCATGGTCTTTCCTGTCCCTGGTATATCTTCTAATAGGACATGTCCTCCTGCTAAAAAGGATACTATGATTAATTCTATTTCCTTATCTTTTCCAATTATAACCTTTGATACATTTTCTACAGTTTTCTCTTTGAAATCCACAAACTTTTTTTTAGATCCATCCTTTTACCCCCTTTTTTTTAATTATATCTATAGATTAAAAACTTTTCTTTTTTTTATCTCTAGCATTAGGTACTTTAATTTTGTTATAAAGTTCAAAGTTCCTATGATTTTTTATAATCTTTTGTATTTAGGCATTGGATAATAAAGTATAATATCCACTTCTCTTTTGACTTCTTCTACAGATATTAGAATATTATTCAAAACTTCTTTAAATATTTCTGCAGAAAATGGATTGAAGAAATAAAATTTATTGTCAACTGGTTTTATTTCATAATTTTCTGCCAAACCATATTCAAAATAAATAGGCGCTTCTATATGTTTTGCCCTTTGCCTATATCTCTTTTTATTATTTATGGCCTCATCAAAACATGGTCCTGAGCTTCAATTCCAACTACTGGTATATGAAAACGATTGTGAATATAAAAGGCCACTCTACCTCTGCCTGATCCGAAGTCTACCAGCTTGTCATCCTTATCTAATCTATAATGTTTAAATAGCTTGTCCAGTGCATGGTATGGCGTAGGTTCACACCGATTGTAGTGGACTATTTCGTGATGCCATTCCTTTATTCCTGTGGTTCTAATTGAAAGCTTTCTATCTTGTTTTACTTCCCCCCCCATAAAATCCCCCCCCTTATATTTTAATTAATTTAATTATAACTAAGGCTAGTCCAATTATTAATATTAAAAATGTTATTTTCCCTAAAGTTCTACCCATATTAATAGCCCAACCAGTTCCATAACGTTTTTTTTACAAATAAAGATGGGTCTTCTGGATTATAATATATGGTATTACCTATTATCCATAAATCATCTTCACTTTTAGTTTTAAATTCTAGGGAATCCTCCTTATGAACTATTATTACTTGACTGCCTATCTTGTCCCAGTTTTTCAACCTCTTAATTTTCCGGGCATTGTGATTAAATACTAAATAGATTAAAAATAATATGCCTATGTATAAAAATATGGACAGTATCTGAAAACTTAGTTCTTCAAAATAATATACTAATATAGATAAAATTATCAAAGAAATCATTCCAATTATTTGGCTAGTTTTTCATACTTTTCATATAATTCCTGTATCTCAGTATAATATATGGCATCCTCGGGAACCTTCACTCCAAATAATATGGTTTTTCTACTTGCTTTTGGAGTTATGGTATGTAGCATTAGTATCATAAAGAGTGCAATGCCATTTATTAAAGTTAAGATTAGTCTTTTAAACAATTTATCACCACCTTTGTTCAATTCACAGTGCACAATGCACATAAACAGGAAACCAAAATCCTGTTTTTCGATTTTGGACTTATCCCTTATTTTCTTTACCTAATTATTTGGGCCGGGCTTTTGGGTCATGAGATCCTTAGGGCCATGGCCCTAAGATCTATGATGCACTATTTTGCATTATTCTCTGCAATTTTTACAATTAGCTGTGAAGCTAATTTCATCGATTCTACTGGAATAAACTCATATCTTCCATGGAAATTATATCCTCCTGTAAATAGATTTGGACAAGGTAGCCCCATATAGGATAGTCTAGCCCCATCAGTGCCTCCCCTAATAGGTTTTATATTTGGTTCTATCCCCCAAATCTATCATAGATTTTTAGCTAATTCTACGATTTCCATATGGGGGGGTTCGATTTTTTTTCCCTCATATTATAATAACTATCTTCTATTTCTATGGTAATAATATTTCCATATTTATCATTTAAAAAAAATCTATAATCTTTTTTAATATGGCTTTTCTTTTGTTGAAACTTTTCCATGGAATGGTCTCTAATAATATAATTCATTGTAGTATAATCTACACTACCATTAATATCATCTAATAAATAAAATCCTTCATAACCTTCTGTGTACTCTGGTTTTTCATTTACTGGTAGCATATTTTCAATTTCCATGGCTACTCTTAAGGAATTAACCATAATACCTTTGGCTGTACCAGGATGAACATTTTGTCCTTGGATTTCTATTTTTACAGAGGCGGCATTGAAATTTTCATATTCTAGTTCTCCTACAGGACCACCATCTACAGTATATGCAAAATCAGCATTAAAACCTTCCACATCAAATTTATCTGCTCCCCCCCTACCAATTTCCTCATCAGGTGTAAATCCAATTTTAATATCCCCCCCGTGTTTAATCTCAGGATGATTAATTAAATATTCCATAGCATCTATTATAGCTGCAATTCCTGCCTTATCATCAGCTCCTAATAATGTGGTTCCGTCTGTGGTAATTAGCTCTTTCCCTACTAATTCCTTTAAATACGGAAACTCCTTTTCCCTTATACTATATTGTTCATTAAGTTTAATATCTCCACCTTCATATATAAAAATATTTGGATTTACACATTTTCCATCTAAATCAGGACTAGTGTCTAAGTGAGAAACAAACCCTATAGTAGGTACTTTTTTTTATCTATATTAGATTTAAGAGTAGCATATATATAGCCATGCTCATCTTGTTTAACATCCTCAAGACCTAATTCTTTTAATTCCTCTACTAGAATCTTTCCCAATTCTAATTGTCCCTTGGTACTAGGGCAAGTGTTGGAATTTTCATTAGATTTAGTATCTATTCCAATATATTTAATAAACCGTTCCACAATTTTATCCATTTATACAACTCCCTTTCAAATAATGTATATATTTATAATATTATAATATTGTGTGAATAACAAGCATTATTATGGAAAATACACCTGTTATGCCCATTAGAGGCAGTATAAATTTAAGCCACTTGTCGTAGGTTACATCTACCATTTCTAGTGTGGCTAGAATTAATCCTGTAGGAGTAATAAACGCCATCCAGCCTTGGCCCCCAGTTATAGGCAGATACTACAACTGCTCTAGATATGCCTACAGTATCGGCTAAAGGCGCCATTATTGGCATAGATAATGTGGCTAAGCCTGAGGAGGATGGTACGAAGAATCCCAATATACTAAAGAGTATCATTTGAACAGATGCAAATACTCCACCATTCATATTCCTAACTATGGAAGAGGTGTAAAATAGCAGGGTATCAGAAATCATTCCATTATCCATTACTATATTAATGGCTCTAGCTACTCCAATAATCAATACTACCCTATTAAATCTGCTGCTCCTTCTAAAATGTATTTACAGCTTCCTTTTCAGAAAGTCCTGATAAAAATATTATTATTATAGACACTGCCAAAAATAGTGCAGACATTTCTGGGAACCACCAATCGCTAGAAGAAACCCCCCCAAATCATAATGGGAAACGCACCTAAGAATACAATTAATATTAAAGCTCTTCGCCAATTAAATGGGATTACATTGTCTGGATCATAACCTTTTAAAAATCTCTCTTCTATTTTTCCATATCATCATAAATTAAAGATCTTTTTGGATCTTTTTGTACAGACCTTGCATAGCGATAAATATAAACTAATGTAATTATCATAGCCAAAATTAAGGCTATGGTTCTAAATACAAGACCTTCATTAAAAGATATACCTGCTGCGTTGGAAGCTATTACTACAGAAAATGGATTCACCGTAGAAAACATAGTCCCAATAGATGAACCCATATATATTGCTGCAATACAAACTATGGCATCATAGCCACTGGCTAAAAATATTGGCATTAGTATGGGATAGAGGGCAATTGTTTCCTCTGCCAAACCAAAAGTAGTGCCACCTAGTGCTATTAAAAGGGAAATTATAATTACAAGTAAAAATTCATTTCCCTTAGTCCTTCTAGATAGGGCAGCAATACCAGCATCAAAGGTACCAGTTTTGTTTACCAATCCAATGATTCCACCAAGGATTAGGACAAATATCATAATATCTACAGTGTCCATTACACCTTCCACTGGGGACATTATAATTGGAATTATACCTTGGGGAGATTGGGCTATTCGTTCATAGGTGTCTGGAATTGCAATAGGCTTTCTAATACTGCCATCTTTAAATTTATTTACATCCATTTTAATATTTAAATTATTTAAGGTGTCTTGTGTAGCAGGCACCTGAGTCGTATTTCCATTATGGTCTTCTATTACAAAAGAGTCTAGTTCTCCATCATATATTAATTTGGAATAAAGTCCTGCAGGTACTATATAGGTAAGTATTGCTGCTAAGATTAAAACTATAAATAAAACAGTAAAAGCCGTTGGAAATTCTAATTTCTTTTTCTTTTTCTCATTCACTTTTTTTCACCTCTTAATTTATTTTGTGATTTTATTTTTTTCCAAAGGCTTTAATTTTATCCATTTAAAATTTCTTGGGGGGGTGCAGACGATTAAAAATAAGAGAGCTGTCTAAGACAACTCTCTTATTTCATCATTTTCGTATCTAAAATTATATAATTGGCCCTATGAATATACAAAGACTTTCCATCTATATTAAGTCTGGTCATTTTAGGTAAATCGTCTGGCACTGTAACATAGACATTTTTCCCTTGATAAACAGCTAGAGGAATTCCCATTTGGCTAGAAATTATAATAGTTTTTCCTTACCAATTTTATTTTTTTTATATCATTGATATATCTATCTAGTGGAACGAATCCTCCACCTCTACCTGCTTTTATTTCTTCTGGAACTTCAAAACCCTCCACCATATCTAGTCCATCTTCGGCAAATATAACTGTATTGCTACTTGAAACATTTGCTTTCCATTTACGGTTATTTCTAAAACCCCCCTGATGGAAAACCTCCAGCTTCAGAGTCTGTATTGGCATCATTTTTTAAAACTCCTACTGTTACTTTGCTTCCTTCTATATCCAAGGTTTTATTGGCATAATGATCATAAGCAGAAATATTAAAATGAATACCTATTAATTCCCCCCCTGAATAGTTTTAAGCTTATCTCTAATTGCAGCACAGCCAGATAAACTAAATATAAGTACAATTATTGCAAGTGTTAATGTAATTTTTGATTTTTTTTGTTTAGATTTTCATTTCTTCCTCCTTTAGATAATATATACTGAGATAATTATATCATATTTTTTTTCATTAAAATGAATATTACAAACAAAAAAAAGGGCAAGTATGCCCTTAGTATAAAAAATTATCATTTTATTACATTACTCCTTTGCTGTTTAAGAAATCCTTATATTCCATATCAGATTTTAATATATGATTTTCTATCCAATCAGCAATAAAAATTACTAATTCTATGCCAATTTTTTTCTGTTTTTCATCAATATCTAATTCATCAATAGATTTAACTTTATTTATAAATCCATTATGTTGCCTTTTATGATTTTCAAAATCAAGATATCCATTTTCTTTCATTAGTTTTTCCTCATAGTCAAAGTGATAAATAGCATAATCTCTCATCTCATATAATATCTTCATTATTTCATCATATCTATCTACACCATCTTTAATAGAAATGATACTATAAAGGGCATTTCCTATTCTAAATAATTCCTGATGTTGTTCATCTATTATCTTGATATTTACACTAAAATTATCTTTCCACTTAAACATAATATCCACCTCTTTGTCAATAATCATATACATTATATCACAGATAGAAATTTAAAAAAAACCGACTTATTAAAAAAAATAAGCCGGCCTAATTTTACTGCAAGGAGAACTGTCCTTTCCTACATTTATTCAATAGGTATGCAGGGCCATGTGCATTTATTTCATAGATTCCATTATGCTATTAGCTAGGGAATCTATTTCGCTTATATTCCCTTCGTGCATAGATGAAGTTATTAATACCTCGTCCTCTAATACATTTATATTCTTCATTTCATCTAGTAATTCCCTCATTAATTTCCCTGATTTAGGTGCCCAGGAACCGTTTTCTATTACTGCAAATGTACGGTTTTGCAAATTTAATGCCTTCATAGTTCTTATAAAATTCTCCACTGGTGGATAAATGTTTAAATTATATGTTGGAGAGGCTAATACTATATGGCTGTATTTAAAGGCTTCACCAATTAAATAAGATACATGGGTTTTAGATGCATCATACATAGCTATATTAGTCATACCTTTTTCTGTCAATCTTATGGCTAGATTTTCTGCAGCTTTTTCTGTATTTCCATACATAGTACCATAAACTATTAATACTCCCTTTTCTTCTGCCTCGTATTTACTCCACTTATCATACTTCTCCACAATATAGCCTATATCCTTCCGCCATATAGGCCCATGTAATGGGCAAATATATTTAATATCTATTCCACTGGCCTTTTTCAACAATGCCTGAACTTGAGGACCATATTTTCCCACTATATTGGTATAATATCTTCTGGCTGGCTCTAAGAAATCCCTTTCAAAATTTATTTCGTCATCAAATAGTTTCCCATCTAAAGAGCCAAATGTCCCAAAGGCATCAGCTGAAAATAAAACTCCATTGGTAGTATCAAAGCTCACCATAGCTTCTGGCCAGTGTACCATTGGGGGGCGGATATAAATAAAAGTTCATGCTTTCCAAAGGACATAGTGTCTCCATCTTTTACTTCTATACCTCTATCATCTATAAGGAAACCAAATTGACTCATAAATAGAAAAGTCTTCTCTGTCCCTATGATTTTACATCTGGATAAAGGGATATAATTTCCTCAACCATTGCTGCATGGTCTGGCTCCATATGATTGATTATAAGATAGTCTAAAGGCCTGTCTCCTAAGAGATATTTTATATTTCCCATAAATTCTCTTCCTATAGACCAATCTACCGTATCTAATAATACGGTTTTTCATCTAATAGTAAATAAGAATTATAGGATACTCCCTCTGGAATAGGGTGAATGTTTTCAAACAAATTTAGTCTATTATCATTTCCCCAATCCAATAAAGATCCTCTGTTACTTCTCTAATATTATACATAAAATCCCTCCGTATACCGTATATTTTACCAAATACTATAATTATGCTTCTATAAAGCTATCTTTTCCCTCGCCACAAGCTGGGCAGGTCCAGTCTTCAGGTATATCTTTAAACAATGTGCCTGGTTTTATTTCTCCCTCTGGATCTCCCTTGCCTGGATCGTATTCGTATCCACATCCATTACATACATAATATTTCCAAGTAGGAACTATTTTCTTTGGAGTAGGTCTTTTGATTTTCTTCATTGGTGGCGCTGGTTTCTTAGCTTGTCCTGTATCCAGGGCCTTAATTAATAAGGGCACTACTTCTTCAATATCTCCTACAATTCCATAGTCTGCGTTTTTAAATATTTTGGCATTAGGATCATTATTTATCGCCACAACTGTAGAGGCATTTTTAATACCCATTAAATGCTGAGATGCTCCGGAAATCCCACAAGCAATATAGAGATTCCCATTGAATTTCTGTCCAGACATACCTATATAGCGATCTAATGGTAAATATTTTAGATTTTCTGCCACTGGGCGAGAACAACCTATAGCTGCACCAGCTTGAACCGCCAATTCTTCGATTAACTTCATATTTTCTTTATTTCCTGCACCTAAACCTGCACTTACTACTCTTTCAGCAGTATTTATTGGCGTATCTATAGGAATTCCAACTGTAAAATCGTGTCCATCAGCTTTTAAGGCTTCCACTAAGGCATTTACCTGTTCCTCTAGGCTTCCATCTTTAAATATTATACCTTTACGATAACCTGTTTCAGGTAATTTAATGGCACCTGGTATTGAAGTTTCAGCTTTTGGCATCTTTCCAATTATATGAGATGCAATAACTACCCTTTGTATTTCGTTGGTACCTTCATATATGGTAGTAATTTTAGCATCTCTATAGGCCCGTTCTACATCCATGCCCTTTATATATCCACTTCCTCCGAATATTTGTAATGCGTCATTAGTTACCTCCAATGCAATATCAGAGGCATATTGCTTAGCCATGGCTGATTCCATACCATAGGGTTTGCCACTATCCTTTAATTCTGCTGCACTATAAACAAGTAGTCTTGCAGCTCTGATTTTAGTTGCCATATCTGCCAATTTAAATGAAACACCTTGATTAACTGCTATTGGTTGTCCAAATTGTACCCTTTCTTTGGCATATGCCAGTGCGTTTTCATAAGCACCCTGGGCAATCCCCCCCAAAGCCTGGGCTGCAATACCAATTCGACCACCGTCTAATGTTGACATGGCAATTTTAAAGCCGTCTCCTTCTTCTCCTAATAAATTCTCTTTGGGAACCTTTACATTGTTAAAAATTAATTCGGCAGTTGCTGAGGAGCGAATTCCCATTTTATCATAGTATTCACCAAAGGTGAAACCTTCCCAATCTTTCTCCACTATAAATGCAGATATACCCCGGGTTCCACGAGATGGGTCTGTACTTGCAAATACAATATAGGTTTCAGCCTCTACTGCATTGGTTATAAATATTTTGTACCATTTAATATATAATAGTCCCCATCCAATACAGCTATGGTTTCTGTACCTCCAGCATCACTACCTGCATTTTCCTCAGTTAATCCAAATGCACCTATTTTCTCTCCACTTGCTAGGGGAACTAAGTATTTTTGTTTCTGCTCCTCTGTACCATAGGCAGCAATTGGATATGCTCCTAGGGATGTGTGGGCAGATAATATTACTCCTGTACCACCATCAACTCTAGATAATTCTTCTACCGCAATAGCATAACTAATGGAATCTAAACCTGTACCTCCATATTCCGTGCTAAATGGGATGCCCATCATTCCCATTTCTCCTAGTTTTTTTAATGGCTTCTTTAGGAAATTTATTTTCCTGGTCTAACATAAAGGTAATAGGTTTTATTTCCTCTTCTGCAAATCCTCGAATTTTCATCCTTAAATCTTCATGGGCTTTATTAGTTTCGTATAGCATTTTCCTTCCTCCCTTTATAACAAATGCATTATCTAAGAATAAATATAGTGCTAATATTAGGATATTACCCAGAAAAACATTTTTCTATCATATCATTGTTTTGCGACAATAAAAGGGCGGTCAAAGACCGCCCCTACTATTTCATGGATTCTATTATGCTATTGGCTAGGGCTTCCATTTCATCTATATTTTCCTCTTTCATGGAAGATTTGATTAATACATTATTGTCTAATACATTTATATTCTTCATTTCACCTAGAGATTTTCTCATTAACTCCCCAGATTTAGGCGCCAGGTGCCGTTTTCAATTATTGCAAATGTACGATTTTGTAAATTTAATGCCTTCATATCCCTAATGAAATTGTCCACTGGTGGATAAATATTTAAATTATATGTTGCGGAAGCCAATACTATATGGCTGTATCTAAAGGCATCGGCAATTAAATAAGATACATGGGTTTTAGATGCATCGTACATAGTAATATTAGTCATGCCTTTGTCTGCCAATCTTATGGCTAAATTTTCAGCTGCCCTTTCTGTATTGCCATATAGGGAACCATAGACTATTAATACGCCTTCTTCCTCTGGCTGGTATTTGCTCCATTTATCATATTTATCTATAAAGTAATCCATATCTGTACGCCATACTGGGCCGTGCAATGGACAGATATATTTAATGTCTAAATTACTGGCCTTTTTCAATAGGGATTGTACCTGGGGACCGTATTTCCCCCCCACTATATTAGTATAATATCTTCTAGCAGGTACTAGGAAATCTCTTTCGAAATTTACCTCGTCATTAAATAATTTCCCATCTAGTGAACCAAAGGTTCCAAAGGCATCAGCTGAAAACAATACTCCCGTAGTAGTATCAAAGGTTGCCATGGTCTCTGGCCAATGTACCATTGGTGCAGATATAAATAAAAATTCATGCTCACCTAAAGATAGGGTATCTCCATCCTTGACTTCTACACAATTTTCATTTATCTTAAAGCCAAATTGTTCCATAAAATCAAAGGTCTTTTTATTGCCAATGACTTTTACATCTGGGTAGCGGCATCTTATTTCCTCTATACAAGCTGCGTGATCTGGTTCCATATGATTTATAATCATATAATCCAATGGCCTATCTCCCAGGACATGGTCCACATTAGCTATAAATTGCCCGCCTATAGACCAATCTACTGTGTCTAGAAGCACAGTTTTCTCATCTAATAATAAATAAGAATTGTAGGACACTCCTTCTGGAATGGGATGAATATTTTCAAATAGGGATGTGCGACGATCATTTCCCCCCCCAACCCAATATAAATTTTCTCTTACTTTTCTAATATTATACATTGATTACCCCCCCATGTTTTCTTTAATTAGTTTTCTGATTGTAATATTATAATATAACAAATTCTAATTGGTATCAAGGAAACTTGGTGGTTTTTATTTTAGTATTGACTTTGAAAAATTACATTATAATTAGTATCATATGCCTTAATATTATTAAACCCTCCGCCTTTTCTCTACTACTTTCCCAATGAAATAAAAATAAATCCTCATAAAATTCTGTTTGTGTAAAGATTTCTCCATTATCTAATGTGATTTCCACCTTTTTTTACTTTATCATCATTTACTATTCCATAAAGCTTATAAGCACCACCATCCATTGACCAAGTATAGTCTACAGGCTTAGTTTTATCATTTTCTAAGCCAATAACCTGATCTCCGTAGGTCCAAAAAAAGAATTTCTTTTCTACTGTGTTGCAAGAAACCCACCCATTATATTTACAAAGTATATATTTCCCTCTACTAAAATCCTCTATGTGTACTATTTCTGATGGCCCATAATGTATACTTCTTTCTGAACTTTTATGGGCTGATATAGGTGATAGATATAAACCTGTGGATTTTAAAAATATGAAAAATAAAATAACTAAAATTATAAGGTTTCTTAAGATTTTTTTTCTTTCTACTCATTAGCATCACCTGCTTTTAGTGGAACTTCTACCCTATACTTTCTATTATACCTATCATAATTTATAATCAATGTATCTGCATCCTTCGAAAAATCATCTACTGTTATTCTGCCTCTAGATACTATTCCCCATAACTGGAACCTGAGCCGTTTAAATAAGTATTACCTAAATTGTCCATTATGTCTCCAATATAGCCTAGACTCCACCCTGAACCCAATGATCTAAGATCATAGTATTCATAAAAGATATTCATATTTCCACTTTTATCATAAACCACATTTGTAAAACGAATAACCCTATCATCAATTTTAACCTTTTCTTTAATATCAATTCTATATACTATATCTTCCTTGGGAATATCTTTAACCATATTTCCACTAAATATAGAATGCAAAACAAGTCCTCCTACAAAGAAAATATCAATTACTATGAAAAATATTATTATTCCATTGCTTATCCTTAGTATCCAACCCCCCCAAAAAGGATTGTGCTGCTTATTAAGCAGAGTACCAACTTCTTTGGGATCTCCCATGTCTTTTATAGATAGTTCTTCTGCCTCTTCACCACTATACCCCCCCTCTTCTATATAATAATGTATTTTATCTAATATATGATCCTCCAGTTCAGATCTAATTTCAGCCTTTACAAAAGGAAATTTAATATAGGATAGTACATTTTCTAGGAATGTATCCATTTTATTTAGGGACATACGATTCACCACCTATGATCTTATTGACAGATATTGAAAATATCTCCCACTTTTCCTTTTCCCTTGTAAGCTGTTTTTTCCACTTTTAGTTATACTATAATATTTCTATCTCTCCCTCTTTCCCCCCCCTTTGCCCTATAAGATTTTACATAACCATCATTTTCAAGCTTGTGCAAAACAGGATATAGGGTCCCTTCTTTAAATTGAAAAGCTTTGTCAGAGCGCAATTCTAATTCTTTTATTATTTCGTAGCCGTATCTATCAGTTTCCTCAAGTAAAGATAAGATTAGTAAGATTGTGCTTCCGCCTATTAAACCCTTATCAAATTCCATTTCTCCACCTCCTATAATTATACATTGATTCTCTATGTATAATTATACCTAGAAGGTCTAGGTATGTCAATATGCTCTTTAATAATTATGATATAAATGAATAATACAAATATCCAATCCCTAAGTAATAGTTCTCGGCCTTCTATGATCTTTATATAATACTTTTTATCATTTGACTATCCTTTATTAATTAATTTTACTTTATTATTATCCTTAATAGATTAACACCTAATCCCCCCCTAAAGTCCTATCTAAATTTATCAATATAATACTTGCTGCAACTAATATAATGGATAATACTACATTTGCCCCCAATAACCTTTCTCCAAGGAAAATATAAGAAAGAAATACGCCAAATATAGGTATGGTAAATTTATATATGCTTATTTTCCCAACGCCATTATATTTAAGCAAAATTGTCCACATGGAAAATGCTGCTGCAGATATAAATCCTAAATATAAAATCAATCCAAATCCCTCTATAGTAAAGGTAATCCCTTTTTCCACTCCTAAAAACCCTGCTATAATTAAAAATAATGAACCTGTAAATAATTGATATCCTGATACTAAAAATGGATCTATATCCTTTGCAATTTTTTTAGTGTATATACCTCCTAATGCTCCCATTAAACTTGAAATTATAACGAATCCGTCTCCTACAAGAGTAAATCCTCCTTGAATACTATTGCCACTTATATTTACAATGGATACTCCTATAAAGCCCAATGCTACTCCTGTTATTTTTCTCATATTCAATTTATCTTCATCATAAAAGAAATGTGCTAATATAACGGCGAAAAACGTACTAGTGCTGGCTAATATAGATCCTATTGTTCCACTAGTATTGGAAAGTCCTATGTAAAAAAAATGTATATTGGATTGCAGTTTGTATTAGTCCCAAGAAAATTAACTTTTTAAAATCTGACTTCTTTACTTTTAAGGTCCTTTTTGTTGCTAGACAAAATAAAAATATCATCATAGATGACAGAAAAAAATCTAAATCCTGCAAATATTATCTTTTCAAAGGTATCATCAACACCTATAGAAAATAGTTCGTATCCTATTTTAATAGAAGGAAAAGCACTTCCCCACAGTAAACAGCTTAAAAGTGCTAATAAAATTATTGTATGATTTTTAGTAAATATATCTTTTCCTTTATTTCTCATTTTTTTTCCTCTCCTAATTCAATATATTTGGCATTAATAAAGTTATTTTATCTTTCTAAATTCCACCATATTACCACATCCCTAGAACAATATCTAAGCTGCCTATTAGAACTAGTCCATGATGGTGGTTCTGATGCCAATTCACATAATTTCTACTTATGCATATTATACCACTTAATTCTAGACGCTGATAATTTTTTTCGACATTAATTCATAATAAGAATAGCTTGTCCTATTTATGATAAGATTCACCATATTAGTTCTACTCACAAAACTTATTTCACAATAGATATTTCTAATTTAAATAAAATATGATATAAATGAGATATAATGAAAAAGCAGATGATATAAAATGAAATTCTTTTCACTATTTAACAAGAAGGAAATAGCCTTTATAATTTATTTAATAATAATTAATATTGTTTCTTTTATAACTTTTGGATTTGACAAGAAAAAGTCTAAACAAGATAAGTGGAGAACAAAAGAATCTGTTTTATTTATACTTTCTATACTAGGTGGAGCTTCAGGTAGTTTAATAGGAATGATTGTTTTTCATTATAACCCACAAATTATCCTTTTTTTATTTAATAACTCTTAAGATATAAGGAAACTTAGTGCCTGTCAATTAAAATCTTTAGTCTCTTCATAAACTCCATGTCCAAGACCTTTATATAAAATCTTTCTGACCTCTTCCAAAAGCAACATAATCCATATCTGTCCTACCAACCTTTACCTCCCCCCCTTCCTTAGCCTCATAAAACATTAGAATGCCCCCCCATTCATCTCTTAATGGTTTAACACCAGCTCCCCCCCATGGTTAAAATTATGTCATAATAAATACTATTATTTGTAATATTTGTCTGAATTTAAAAAATAAATAAGAGAATGTGAAAATTTATAATATAATTGTTGACATTATTTTATAAATTTAATATACTTTAATCGTAATACGTATTACGATTAAAAAGAGTTAGATATTATTTTAAAAGTTAAATTAGTTAATGGAATAGCTGGTGTAGTTGTTCCCGTAAATGTAGTAATAACCAAAGATATTGATGAAATTGGTGGCGCCAATACCTAACTAATTAATAAGTTGATATATCTAGACTTTTAACTTATTAAAAATTTAAGAAAGGTGATAAAATTATGCTCTTAAAAAATGTACTTATTGAAAATGCAACTGAAACTTGTGATATTAGAATTGATAATCGCAAGTTCGCAGAAATTGAACCAGCTCTCCAGCCCCCCCATGAAGGAGAGGAGATTATTGACTGTAAAGGTAGACAAGCCTTACCTCCATTTGTAGAATCTCATATACATCTTGACACATGCTTAAGTCTACCAAAAACAGGTGAAAATCTTTCTGGTACACTTTTTGAAGGAATTAAACTCTGGAGTAATTTCCGAGGGGGGGAAATTACAAAACAAGAACTAAAGGAACGAGCAACAGAAACTATACAACTTTATGTAGATAATGGCGTTCAACATATTAGGTCTCATGTAGATATTACTTCTGGAAATATGTCTACTTTCGAAACTCTACTAGAGTTGAAAGAAGAACTAAAAGACATTATTGACATTCAATTAGTTGCTTTTCCTCAAGATGGAATTTTTAGCTCTAAGGATGCAAAAGAAAAACTTAATGAAGCGATTAAACTTGGGGGGCAGATGTCATTGGTGCTATTCCACATTTTGAATTCACAAGAGAATACGGAGTTGAGAGTCTCGATTATATTATTAATCTTGCTGAAAAGTCAGGTAAGCTAGTAGATGTTCACTGCGACGAAATAGATGATGAACAATCAAGATTTCTTGAAGTGCTGGCAGCAAGAGCCTATGAATCAGGCTTAGGGGGGGAAAGAATTACTGCAAGCCATGCAACAGCTATGCATTCCTATAACTCTGCATATTGTTCAAAGTTATTCCGTCTACTTAGAATGAGTAATATAAACATAGTTTCTAATCCATTAGTAAACGTTAACCTACAAGGAAGATTTGATACATTTCCAAAACGTAGAGGTATTACACGAGTAAAAGAATTATTAGAAAACGATATTAATGTATCTTTTGGACATGATGATATTTTAGATCCATTCTACCCATTAGGAAATGGTGATATGAGAGATCCTTTAATCATGGGTCTTCATTTGTGCCATATGATGGGACATAATGAGTTAATGGATTCATACAAAATTGTAACCTACAACGGTGCTAAAACATTAAATTTAGGAGAAGACTATGGAATTAAGGTCGGGAATACAGCAAACCTTATTATTTTGGATGCTCCTGATTTTATAACATCCCTAAGGAAAAAGGTACCAGTTATGTATTCAATTAGATACGGAAAAATTATCAAGCAATTAAATAATAACTAAATCAATTAAAGGAGGAATAAAATAATGGCAATTACTTTACAGGACATATTGGCAGCATTGGGAGGTACTTTAAATGGTGTAACTCAAGCAATTTTAGCAATTACATTTGGTTTTGCAATGTTGCCTTCTGCATTAGCATATGCTGTAGGTATTATAGGTTGTTTAGTTTTTAATTCTACTATACCAATTTCTTTTCAGGCAGAAACTATTGCCTTAGCTGGAAATATGGGAAAAACATCTCGTGAACGACAGTCAATGATAATATTTGCGGGACTTGCCATGGCTGTTATAGGTGCATTCGGTCTAATGGAGAACGTTGTTCAATTTGCTGGTGAAAACATAATTGCAGCGATGATGGCTGGTGTTGGTATAATCTTAGTCAAACTATCTATAGACATTATGAATGAAAATAGAAAAATAGGCGTTATTTCAATGGCTATAGCCATAATCACATATGCTTTCACTTCAAGTTTAGTATATACTTTCGTAGCCTGTATCATACTTTCAAGCCTTGCTGCATATTTTTTTAAAGTTTGATATCAGTATTGATAATGCAACTGAGGAGGCTTTTATATTCCAAAAACCAATATTAAACTTTAGTGTTCTTAGAGGAACGTTTGCTCTTATTTGTTTAACTATAGGAGGTAATATTGCATTCGGTGGTATTAGTGCAGGTATTTCAGGAGTAAATGCAAATATAGACCATATTACAATTTATTCTGGTTTAGCCGATGTAGTATCTGCAATATTTGGTGGTTCACCAATATCAGTAGTTATTGCCCCCCTACTGCTGCTGCCCCCCCTAATCCTAAAACGGCATCTATATTATTAATGGTATTTATGATGATTATTTTATTAACGAAATCATTGTCAAAAATAGCTAAGTTTATACCAGCTGCAGCTGTTACGGGAACATTATTTGTTCTTGGAGCAATTATAACAATCCCACCAAACCTTCTTGATGCTTTTTCAAATACAACACCAGCTGGAGCATTAGCTGGCAGTGTTACACTTGCCGTAACTGCAGTTACTGACCCATTTTTAGGTTTACTTGCAGGTATTATTGTAAATGTAATAGCTATACCATTAGGATTGGCTTAAATATATTTTTCTAATTAGGCATAAATTAATTATACTATATTTGCAGGCTCCTAAGGGCCTGCATTTTATTTATTCTTTCCCCATAACTTCTTTTATTAATTATAGCTACTAAGCATGATTGTATTTCTTAGTGTAAAATAATTGTTGGACAAATAAAGAAAAAAAATATAGAGAATAATCCTCAATTTGATATAATGTAATCGTCGAAATCACAAAAAGGAGGATATTCTCTATGAATAATATTATACAATTAATAGCAGGAAAAGTTAAGGGTGAAATTGAAGAAAATATAATAAGAGTTCTTGAAGGCGAAGGAAACCTTGATGATATTGTAGATTCAGTTGGAGAAATGGTTAATGATATTGGTATTAAAACAATTCTAGCAATAATTAATGAATTAAATAGTATTATTAAAAAAAATCTCCTGAAAGGAGTGGAAAATACCATGTTCATAAAGGAAAAGTTGAAAGAACTTTAATTACTAGATTTGGTGAATTAGAATTTGAAAGGGCATATTATAAAAATATAAATGAAAATAATTATGTATATATTTTGGATGAATTATTGGGGGGGATAGAGAAATACGAAAGAGTTGAAGGGAATTTAAAGGGAGATATTTAGATAAATCTACTGATGTAAGTTACAAAAAGCAGCGGAATTATCTACACCTGTGGATATTAGTAGAGAAACAGTAAAGAAAATCATAAGGGAAAATGGAGCAATAGATAATCTAGAACTTGATATAGGGAAGAAAAGAAAGGTAAATGCGATCTACATAGAAGCAGATGAAGACCACGTTCCATTACAAAATGGAAAGAATAAAGAAATGAAATTAATCTATGTTTATGACGATAAAACAGAAATAAATAAGGGAAGAACAAAACTTGAAAATGTAAGGTATTTTACTGGAGAGATGAATCCTGAAGATCTGTGGACAGAGGTCGCAACATATCTAGATGAAGCCTATGATTTAGATTTAGTAGAAGATATATTTATAGCAGGAGATGGTGCTAATTGGATTAAAAGTGGTCTTGAAATAATTAATGGTAGTAAATATGTGCTTGATCATTATCACCTTAGTAAATATGTAAAAATAATAACTGCTCACCTTGGTAGCCTTGAAAATCCAATATATATCGACGAACCATTATGGAATTATATGAAAGCTGGAAATAAAAAAACATACAATGGAAATTATAAGTTTTGCAATAGAAGAAACACCAATAAAAAGTAAAAGAGAAAGCATGAAGAGGGCCAAAAGATATATATCTAATAATTGGGAAGGCATTAAAAAATTTATTTGGAGAAAAGAAATATAGATGCAGTGCAGAGGGGCATATAAGTCATATATTGTCATCTAGATTAAGTTCAAGACCTATGGGATGGAGTATAATTGGAGCAGATGAAATGGCACGATTGAGGGTATACAAAGCTAATGGTGGAAGTATAAAGGAATATTATAGGAATACTAGATCTGAAAGAAAAATAGAAAAAAAGAATTTTAGAATTAGATGAAAAAAATGATAAATAGAGTAAAAAGGACATATAACAATATGGATCCAGATATAGTGATGGATATGCCATACATATCAAGAACAGATGGCAGGTGGCTTAAAGATATGCTTAAAGCCTCATATTTTTAATAATTAACATACTTTAAAATAATATATAAATTAGCCTATCCATTTAGGTTTATTAAGCTTATTTAAAATATAAATTATAGATCGTTACATTGTATAAATCCAGGATTAGTATTCTAATATTATTTAGAAAATTATTTTTTTTAATTGTTTTCCAACAATTACTTGACACTATCATTGTATTTAAATTAGTTGACTTAAACTATTAGAATTTGTATAATTAATTGATAGATGATGGATCTACATATAGGATGGTGATAAAAATAAGTAATGACTATTTCGTTAAAAATCGTTCTCTAAGTGAAGAGGTAAAAGCTAATATTATTAAATATATAAAAACAATGGATCTTAGGAAAAATAATAAACTGCCTAACGAAGATTTACTTGCCAACTTATTTGGCGTTAGTAGAATAACAATACGTAGTGCATTGAATGAATTATCTTCAGAAGGATTAGTATTTAGACAACAAGGCAGGGGGGGTACATTTGTTAATGTTGAAGCTCTACAGATGAAGGTAACTTTAAATCCTGCAGTTGAATTTGAAGATATGATTAGAAACAGTGGCTATTCTGTTGATGTCAAGATTCTTAAAACATATACCAAAACTGTTTCTAAAAAAATAGCAAACATTCTGAGAATTGAACCTACCGATGAAGTTCTGGTTATTGAAAGAATGTATTATGCGGATAATCATCCAGCTGCTCTTGTCATAGATTATTTACCACAAAAATTTATACAAGACCAACTAACTGCTAATGAACACGCCTTATCCATATTTAAAATTGTAAACATTAAATGCGGAAGAAAGATTACTTGGGACAAAATAGAGCTATCCACTGTAAGTATTGGAGAAGAGCCAAAGCTAGGTGAATATTTTGACACTACAGACCCTGCAAAATCACTACTTTTATGTGAGGCAGTTAATTTTGACGATTCTAATGAACCTATAGTATTTGCTTTAGAGTATATTGATACAAATTTTATAAGATTTAATTTAATAAGGCAAAGGATGTAGAATATTTATGATACGGTTCACCGTATCAGTTCAACTGGCAAAACTTATTTGGCAATAGATATAATTCCATATAAATCAAAATAAACATTCCTTGCCTTAAAGGGAGGCAAGATTAGTATAATGTTTTTCTAAATTTTAAAAGTTTCTCTTTTTCTTTTACTTCCACTGGCACAGGAGTATATTCAACTAGGAACACAGTTCTTGCTATATCGTAAAGAAAGTGTCCATGACATATATTCATAAAATCTATGACAGTCCTTTGTCCATTGTAAATAAATTTTGTTTCTAATTCCCTACTAATAGCAATTCTTCCAAGTCAAAGGATAACCTAATCTTACTATTCTTCTCTAACACCTGATTTATTGCCAAATAAATCTCAATTTCCCTCTGCTTAAATATACGGTTTTCAATAACGCCTATAGAACTTTGATATGCAAGTTCAGCTAGGGCTTGACAAAGCTTAATAATATATTCTGCAATATCATCTGTTCCTAATTTAAAATTTGGAAAGAAAATTTGCTTATTTTTTTCTAAATCCATTAGGCTTATATTATCATCACCGAAAATACCTATATTCTTTCTAAGAATACTTTCCATTTCCTTATAGGCAAATTTATTTGCATCCATTTCCATAGGATTTCGCAGATATAATTCAAGACAAAAGTCTTCATCTTGTTTTATTTTATATTGAAATTCTTCATCATTGTTAAAGCGATATATGGTTCCATCATAGGTAAAATAATAACGGAAACTTCTATAAAAATCATCCATTGGCATATATCCTCTAAGTATCAAATCTTGGTTTTGTATTGTATAGCATGTCTTATTTCATGAAATAAGTTCCATATTATAAATAAACTATCTAATTCAATATACTCTGGATTTAAAAAAAATGACTTTTTCTTCTTTTTCATAATTAGCAAAAGCTTTTTCAAAACCCTCTTTAGGGATAAATAGCAATGCTTTAAGATAGTCATTAAGTTCATATTTTTTTTACTAGAATTTCAAATATCCAAATAATACTCTGGAGTCTATAACTCTGATTTAATTCCTGCCAATTAGAAAAATAAATTATAGCCATCACAGAATCCCTTGTAATTTTTATGCCATTACAATCAAAAGATTCTATTCCCATAATATTATATTTTTGAATAAATTCCTTATGTTTTCTATTCTATATTTCATTATAGAATACCCCATCACCTAATATAAATATTATACCATTAAATAACAATTTATAATAGTTCCTTGTAAGCCAAGTATTTACTTATAACACATAGCTTGTCCTACTTATGATACGGTTCACCGTATCAACTCTACTCACAAAACTTATTTAATGATAGACATACTAAATTAAATATGGTAGGATAAAAAGCTTGAATAGTCTTATAAATATCTTCCCCCCCATTTAAATTATGGAATAGTAAACTTAAAGCAGAATCTAATAACCCTTCATCTCTAATCCCATCACTTCCACCTGTTTTCTGAATAAGAAGGCTATTCATTTTTAATATTTGAGTTTTAGTTAATCTTTTCATTTAGCTGTTTCCTCAAATGCCTTCATATCTTCATATCTTTAGATAATACTCTTTTAGAACTACAAGCTATGGTCTTTGATTAAAATATTCATCCCTTAGAATCCCCATTATTATTACATCACAGTATCTACCCTCAATAAATTCTGCATCTCTCCTTCTTCCTTCTTCTATGAATCCTGCACGTAGATATGCTTTATATGCTCTCTCATTAAAAGAAAATACTTCTAACTCTATTCGGTGTAAATTTAATTCCTTAAATGCAAATTTCAATGTCATCGGAATAACCTCAGAACCTATTCCTTTCCCAAAATTTTCGCTATCAAATAAACATATTCTAAAATGCCCAGCCATAGTATTAGTATCTATTTCATTAATAACAGATTCCCCCCCAATAATTTGTCCATCTGAGTTAATTATCAAAAAAATCATATCTTGATTCATCTATAACAATTCTGTTTACATAAGCTTTAATTGACTCTTTTGTAGGACTATGTTTAGTTCCTGTATATAATTGTACTTCTTTATCTACTGATTTAAATCCACTATTATAATACTCTTCAATATCTGTATTTTTGATAAGTTTCAAAGATACATTGTTACCAGGAATTATAATATCTTTACTTTTCATGCAATCTCCTCCTTGAACCTCCCACGATTAAAATTGTGGGATTCAGTTGTAAACAACATGGTGTGTCTAATTCACCCCCCCTAGACTGTAAGATCTAATGATCTATCAGTTTACATTTATGCTATTTTGATTCTTATTGCTGTTTTAACATATCTGGATTTTCTTGAATATGAGATATATCTACTATACCTTATTTTCTTAGTATATTTAAACTACCATTTACATCTGCATTTATTATTATTCCTGTGCTTGATTTGTATTGTCCTCTAGATATTCTTTTGCCACTGAATGTGTATTTTTGTGGATTGTCTGGATTTATCATTGGTAAGAGGTCATTGGCTAGGAAATCTGATTTACTGGTATAGCTTTCTTTTGAATATTTTTAAAAATATTATTTGTATCAAAGATAATTTGCCCAGTTGAATATATTTGTTGAGAAGTTAAATCACTTTCTAATCTTTCATAATATTTCCATTTAGGAGATATAAAATATTCAAATTCAACACTTTTATAAAATTCTCTTCCCCCCCTCATACTTTTATTTTCTTCATTCCAAATAAAAAAAAGATATCAATATCAGAACTTGGTTTCATATTTCCAGCAACATAAGATCCTGTTACCATGGCACCAATCATATTATAATCTCTCTTCATTTTTTTCTATGTAATCTTCTATTATAGATTCTAAATGTTTCATTATACATCACCTCATTTTTTTAATAGGGTTTGAGATTATGAATTAGGTTAAACCCATTTTGGTATTTTATCCCTAAAATAATTTCCTATTTTTACTATTTCACTCATGACAATACTAATACTGTCTTCATTTTGGAACCAATTATCCTTTGTAATTCCTCTTTTATCTATTATAGGTGATATATAAAAGTTTATATTTAGTGGAAAAACAGTTCTATAAGTTAATAATGCTCTTCTTGAATGATAAGCTTTACAGACTAAAATAATATTTCTTATTGGTATATTTAATGATTGTAGTACATCCCACGAGAATTGAGCATTCTCAAATGTGTTTTGTGCTTTGTCTTCTTTTAAAATTACCTTTTCAGGAACGCCTAACTGAATACCTATTGTTTTAAAATATTCCCATTCTGATGCATGATGAGTTAATTTGGAATTCACTCCTCCACTTGGCAATATATATGTAGCAAATCCTCTATTATAAAGTTCTACTGCTTTTCCCATAAGTTGAGATTGGCTAGCCCCCCCTGGAATTAAAATTACATCTGATTTTTCTACATCAGTTTCAACAAATATGAATTCGCTTATACAATCAAATGGATATTTCACTTATTTACACCTCCATTTTCTACATATAATATAAATTATACGGCATAGCTTTCAATGAACATATTTGTCAATTTCTATACAGTTTTAACAAAATCTAACCTAAGTTTATCTATGCTAACATTCGGATTACCTAAAATCCTATTATTAAATCCACCATGGCAATCTGAACCTGCTGAAATCATTAGATTATTTTCATCGCAAAATTTTATATAGTAATCTGCATCCTCTATATTTTTTTAAATATGGTGAGAAACATTCAATTCCACAAATTCCATAATCTCTCCATTCTTCTAGAATTTCGATTGATAAGTTATCACCTTTTGTATATGCACTAGGATGTGCCAAAAATGGATATCCTCCTGCATTTTAATTATTTCTATTACTTCCTTGGGACTTTTAAAACATAATTGCTCATCGCTTGAATCTACAATCTTGAAGTACTCTCCCATATCTTTAACTATGCCTTTATCTAATAAGTAGTTTAAGGATTCCCATCCTCCCCTTTTGCTGTCATACTTATATGAAAAGTAATCTGTGATATCTTCAATCTTACCAGCTTGCTTTACAAATTCTATAATCTTAGTATTAAATTCTCTTCTCTGCCTTTGATTAAACTTAACAAGTTTATTCAATTCCGAATTTGTAAAATCAAAATCATAAGCAGTTATGTGGTACTCCTCATTATTATAAGTACATGAAATTTCTGTCCCCCCCATAATATAGACGATATCATCTGGAACATTATATAGCATTTTAATGCTACTCTCAATATTATCATGGTCTGTAATGGAAAATAATTTTATATTGTTTTCCATAATAAGTTCTAATAATTCTTCAACTGTCCAAGTTCCATCTGAAGCAGTAGTATGAATATGCATGTCTGCCTGATAATTCCTTTTTCCCATAAACCCACCTCATAATCTTCATTGTATATCATACACATATTAGTAAAAATAGCTTC